>LIDZ01012922.1_pt3 | contig 214932 bp, 189 predicted proteins | sample 644651 | NCBI WGS metagenome assembly LIDZ01 (sample SAMN03856242, study PRJNA289617) | food metagenome | isolation source: wine grapes on drying loft during traditional withering process | host: Vitis vinifera cv. Corvina | place: Italy: Gargagnago di S. Ambrogio di Valpolicella | collected 2014-01
CGTGTTGTAGTACCTTGAACCTTTGCAAAGCAAGGGTTTTTTGTTTGCTCAAAATTCGACATAGGCTCAGCTTCTTCACTTAAATGGGGTAGGATCAGTGGGCAATTTCTAATATAAAATTTTACATAATGTAGTAAATAGACTATATTCAAGATGCTGATAATGTGAAAAGGATTAGGAGTGAGGGAATGAAACGTAGGATTAGCTTGATAAATATCTTGCTTATCATGATCATAATATATGTTTTGCTTACTTTTATTACTGGTATCATTGGAATGAATTTTAGCAACTTGAAAGAATTATAAATACTTTTGACATTGGGAACCCCGTTGGCATCATGCCTACGGGGTTATTTTCTTTTAAATGACGCTCTCTGTATATTCTCTAGCTATACGTAATTTATCCTTCACGTGTAAACTGCTCTATAATGTTCACGAAATATTCACAGGTATCCCTCATTATTTTTTGCATTTGAACTGTTATACAGAGTAGGAGAGGAGGGTGGTAGGTGGAGGACGCTGAACTGATTATACGAATTCAACAGGGGGAACATCAATTTACAAACCTCTTGATTGAACGGCATTACGGCGCTATAGGGAAATACTGTTACTGGAGAACCAGCAATATAGAGGCAGCTCAAGATATCACACAGGAAACATTCTACAGATTTTTTCGTAATTTTGATCAGTACACCCACGCTGGGAAGTGCAGGGCCTATCTGTATACCATCGCTCGGCACCTGTGTTATGACCACTTTCAAGGTAGACGGTTGCTGTCATTAGAAGACCTGGAAGAAGGGCAATGCGGGGAAGTACCTTCCATGGAAGAAACGGTCGACAGCCAAGTTGCCGTTAATCAACTGATAAAAGAGTTACCAACAGAGCAGCAGGAGGCATTACTCCTTCGTTACTCCTTCGTTTCTCCTACGATTTAAGATTTCGTGAAATTGCGGAAATTACAGGTGTCAATATTTGCATCGTGCAGTACCGGGTGAAACGCGGATTGAACACACTCAAAAAAAAGTTGGAAAGGAGGGACAAATATGAAGAAACAATGGACAGAACAAATTCAAAACATGCTAAAAGCTCACCCTATGCCCCCTATTGAACCGGGACGTATGGAGGAAACTATTTTTCAATCTAAACAATTTCTACGAATGAACCAACGGGCAAGACGAACTTCCTTTTGGGAGTTTTTTATCGTACAGTTTCGCTTTATTGGCAAAAAAGTATGGGGTATGCAGATACTTATTGTTCTGAGTATGGTTCTCTTCGTACATAACTTTTTAATTTCTTCTCCCCTAGACAATCTGCAACTACTAGCACGGGCCTTCATCGCAGCACCACTTCTTGCTCTAGCTGGCATTCAGGTGCTTGCTCGCTCTTTTACCCATAATATGATGGAAATTGAACTGTGCACGAAATATTCACTGGAAAAGTTAATGATGGTTCGTCTAAGTATTCTGAGTATGGTGGACATGTTATGCCTAGCGGTGTTGGCGATTTCTTTTAGTATTCAGTTGAAGTGGGAAATCGGCCTCATCGTGCTGTATTTGTTTGTGCCATTTAATCTGACTTGTCTGGGGTGCCTGTGGATTTTAAATCGTATCCGTAGCAAGGACAGTGTGTATTATTGCTTAGTTTATGGAGGGAGCTTGATGTTTGTTCAATTTGTGCTGTCCTTCCAGCGTATCGAAATATACGAGGAATCCGCGACTGGAATCTGGGTAGTCATGTTGATGGTCTCCTCTGCAGCGGTTGTCATGGAAATACGCAAAATGCTTGCGACCTACAGAAGGATGGATATGGCTACTCTTCCTTATTCTTAATACTGAATGTATTTAAACAGGTGGAGGTATGAATGATGGAACTAAGAATAGAAGGACTGAGTAAGAAATTTGCTGGAAAAATGGCGGTTGACAACGTATCGATCAAGCTAAACGCAGGTGTATACGGTCTATTGGGAGCCAATGGCGCTGGAAAAACGACGTTAATGCGCATGATTTGTGGCATCCTTAACCCGACATCTGGGAACATTCAATTCGATGGACAGGATATTGCCAGAATGGGCGAACAATACCGTGACTTGCTGGGTTACTTACCCCAGGATTTTGGATACTATCCTGATTTCAGGGCTGAGGAATTTTTGTGGTATATGGCTGCTTTGAAAGGATTACCCTTGCGTAGCGCTAAAATAAAATCTCAGGAACTATTGGAACGGGTCGCCTTGTCAGCCGTTTCCCGTAAGAAAATCCGTACCTTCTCCGGCGGGATGAAGCAGCGACTGGGCATAGCCCAAGCGATGCTTAACGATCCACGCGTGCTGGTATTGGACGAGCCGACGGCGGGACTAGATCCCAAGGAGCGAGTACGCTTTCGCAACCTTATCGCCGATATGGCTCGAGATAAGATTGTCATTCTTTCGACGCATATTGTGTCGGATGTGGAATACATCGCCGACCAGATTGTGGTGATGAAGCAAGGCGGGCTATTGATTACTGGTACGGTGGAACAACTGACGGCTACGATGGAAGGTTGCGTATGGTCATGCCATATTCCAGCCCGTGAGGCAGAGGAATGGAACGCCCGCTACTGCGTGAGCAATTTGCGGCATGAAGGGGATCAGGTGGAGTTACGCATCGTGTCCTCAGTGAAACCTGCGAATCACGCGACATCGGTTGCGCCGACGCTGGAGGACTTGTATCTGTACCATTTTCAAGATGAGCCGGCTGTAGTGGCTGGTGAAGAAAAATAGGGGGCACGACTCATGGATATTCTGACTCGGTTTGAGTTGCTTAAGATCATGCGCCGGAAGTCGTTTTATGCAGGGATTATGATGGTGGTAGTAGTAGCCATATTCTTGACAAGTGTGTTGGTTACAAATGAGTGGATAAAGAGTAAGGATGGTAAGGACTTATCTGGGATACAAGCGATCCATTTAGAAAGGGAATACGACCGTCAGCTTGCTGGCCCGTTAACCGTGGAAAAAGTAGCAGATGCAGTTGAACGGCACCAAAAAGTGAAACATGATCCAAAAAATCTGGATGAAAAAGGGGAGATTAACAATGAAGCTTATGCCAAATATGAATTTATGGACGATCAGATTGATACGTTGATTCGTTTGGCTTCTTCGCCTGTGAGTGAGTACGATCATGATAAGATTGACAATTTGAAGCCAAATGAAGCAAAAACGTTTTACCAAACACGGATGGAGAAGGTTAACGCGTATTTGAATTTAGATTATTCCTATGGCAATTATTCGGCGGAAGATAAAGCCTTCTTTATAGATATGAATAAGAGTATCCCTGTTCCTTTTCAAATGGATTATGTTACGGGGTGGGAAAATGTGTTTGAGAATTTGCAGTTTCTCTTTTTGATCAGTGCTTTTGTAATCGCGATCTGTCTCGCTCCCGTGTTTGCCGGTGAATACCAAAGTGGAGCTGACTCCATCATTCTATCTTCTCGCTACGGTCGCAATAAGGTTATCACTGCCAAATTGAAAGCCAGCCTCATCGTGTCCCTTGGGTTGCTGGTTTTGGGGTTGACGACCTATACGCTCCTCTTATTGGGTATATTTGGATTCGAGGGTGGGAGTGCCGGTGTGCAAATGATTAAACTCAGGACTCTTATGGCGCCTGTTCCCTACACGGTCTTTCAAACGTATCTGTGGGCGGTCTTTATTGGTAGTCTGGCCTGTCTGCTTGTGGGTATGGTGACGCTGTGGCTGTCCAGCCGTATGAGGAGTCCCTTTCCCGTTATCATCGCAATCGGAATTTTACTTATCGGTCCTATGTTTATTCCGGCCAGTAAAAACAGCCGCTTGCTTAATCAAATGCTGGATTTGCTGCCGGGCAATATGATGTTTGACGGTTTGAAAAAAATAACCGGTTACGAAGTGTTCCATATTTTTGGTCAGTTGATTCCGGAGTATAAGGTCATGGTAGGATTTGCAATAATCGTTATAGCATTGCTGTTGCCTCTTACTTATCGAGCATTCAAAAAGCATCAGGTTGTGTGAAGCTTCTAGTGAATATGTTCACTCTCTATGGTATCCTAAGAGAAATTTAGTGGACACTATAAATTGGAAGTGCAGTTCTGCACAGGTGAAGGAGAGATGCACCATGAGTATCGTACACGATGTTACAGAACTTATAGGTCAGACACCAATGGTAAGATTGAATCGAACGGTTCCAGAGGGCGCTGCAGAGGTATACGTCAAGTTAGAGATGTTCAATCCTTCGGGGAGCGTTAAAGATAGAGCAGCATTCAATTTAATTGATGCCGCTGAGAAAGATGGGTTACTTTCCCCAGGGGGTACAATTATTGAACCGACTAGTGGGAACACAGGGATTGGATTAGCCATGATCGCAGCGGCAAAAGGGTACAAAGCAATCCTTATTCTGCCTGATAACATGTCGAAAGAGCGTATCAATATTCTGAAAGCGTACGGAGCCGAAGTTGTTCTCACGCCAAGTAGTGAAAGAATGCCTGGGGCTATTGCGAAAGCATTGGAGCTAAGAGAGCAGATTCCAGGGAGCTTTATTCCACAACAGTTCGAGAATCCAGCCAACCCTAACATACATCGCACCACGACAGCACCAGAAATATTGGAACAAATGGACTACCGCTTGGACGCTTTTGTGGCTACAGCTGGTACAGGAGGTACGATTACAGGTACGGGTGAGACGTTGCGTGCACACTTACCAGATATACATATTGCAGTGGTTGAACCCTTGGGGTCGCCCGTACTATCAGGGGGGCAACCCGGTCCTCATAAATTGGTCGGGACGAGTCCAGGTTTCGTTCCAAGTATTCTGAATACAAGCGTGTATGATGAGATCATTCAGATTTCTGATGAAGAAGCAATTGGAATGATGAAAGACCTTGCCAGGAAGGAAGGTATTCTTGTAGGACCTTCTTCGGGAGCTTCAGTGTATGCAGCAGTAGAAATAGCTAAGAAATTAGGCGCTGGTAAAAGAGTCGTCTGTATAGCCCCAGATACGGGTGAACGTTACTTGAGCATGGAATTATTTTAGAGAAAAAAAACAAATAGACCGTTGAAGACAGTTGTGGATCATGTCTTCAACGGTCTATTTGGTGTCATAGTGGAATACACGAGCAGATCTATAATGTACTTGAGTGGTGTAATATCCATGTGACTAATCTCTTGGATAATTCACTCTCATAATATCTAGAAAAGGCACCTTGATTATTTCATTTTCGTTCGCAATATGAACTAATCGAGTACGTGAGTCCATGATGGTGATCCGTCCGCGTACAAGTTCTTCGCGTCCCCAAACGGTTAGTTCAATTTCACTGTCTTCATTTTTTGCTTCGACTAATTGGTTTCCTAATTCTTCTAATTCAAATTCGTCCCGTGTAGGTCTTTTTGGAACTCTTGCCTTAGCCATATATATCCCTCCCCTTACACAACAAAGCCATGTCTCAAGTATAACGTTCTTTGCAATCCAAGTCATTGGCAATAGCATCTAAAGGGTCTGAGTACGGCCAATATGGATGGTTCGGAATGATCCCATCATCTCGCATATAGGACGAGAAACAAAGAATATGTGTCGGATTATGAAGATTATCAGAGGGAGAAAAAACAGATAGACACAATGATAAGTGAAGGTTACACCATTACTATTATCCTAGAAGACCTAGATGGTGCAAAGGTGGAATTCACGTGTTCCAACAAAGGGAGTCATAGAGACGTACATGTGTTAACGGCGGAAGGGCGTAGATACGTTAGTACGAGGGTAAATGTAGGATAAAATAGTTCTTTAGGAGCGCAAGTGGGATCTGATATATCTTTCAGGTCCTATTTTTTTGTGCGTAAGGTAGGCGTTGTGGACAAAAAAATGTAAAATTTACCGAAAGAGGTGGAAATATTTTCATATTCATAGTAAAATGGGTCTCGTTGTTGTATATTGTCGAATAATAAAATTTTTTATCAATTTCATATTTTGATATGGCAAAACTACTGAAAAGTAGTGACGCAAAACTATAGGGACTAATTCCAGAAGGAAAGTCAGCCAGTTGCAGCAAATTTGGTGACTACAGCTGCTTTGTCAGTTTTTGTGGAGCATCATTTTTTTGTTTTTAAACAAAAAATAAAATTTGATTTTAAAGAATAAGGGGGGAAGGGAGTATTAATAAGGCAGTTCAGCTTAGTCAGGTAATACATAATAAACCGAACTATACTATAAAAGACTATGAGGAGATATGTAATGAAGTTGCCAAGAATATTTAAAAGGATCTTTAGTAACAAAAGTATTGTCACTAAAAATATGTTGTGGGCTAGTTTATTTATTATTTTAACCGGAGGTATATTAATTACAGCTAGTTATTATATTCAAGGACAGGTTCTGACGAATCAATTAGAGTCGGATTCAAGAAAGATTATGGAAGCGTGGGAGAAAAAGGTTACACCTAAAGATGCTGCTGTAGCGAAGGCTAGTAAAGATCGCCAATCACCGATCCAGAGAAAAATGGCAGAAGTCTTTGCGGAACTGCCCGTTCAGCATCCTAACGTAGCACAAGGTTACCTATTTGGCCCTGAACTCGAGAATGGTAACGGAACATCGATGATTGCTTTCTCAGATACACTCTTGGATGCGCTTGTTCAGGAAGGTCTGGATTTAGGAGCAATGTATGCTCAGCCTGAAATTCATGCCGAAGGCGTAAGAGAAATGCTGAAGACGAAAGAATTGACTTTTACCCAACCTTATGAAGATCTCTTTGGTACTTGGATAACTGTTCTTGCTCCTTACAAAGATGCAGAAGGCAATATATTTGCTTATATGGGAATAGATGTCGATGCTAGTTTAATTAAGCACGGAAAGCAGGAGTTGTTGAAATTTACTTCAATAGCGTTGCTTGTGATCCTCATTCTTATATTGTTTGTGCAATATTACATAACGAAGCGGACCTTTGCACCTGTGCAAGATTTGATTAAGGCTCTTGAGAAATTGAGTCAAGGAGACTTTAATGTTCAACTGGCAACAAGCAAGGATGAACTGGGTCAAGTGGCGGAGAAGTTTAATATGACGGTAGTCAATATTAATCGCTTGGTTACGACGATTAAATCAGTTTCTATACAATCGGCTGAACAATCGAAGGAATTATTCGCTGCCTTGGAAGATAATCAACAGATTTCAATGAAGATTACCACTAACATTGAAGAGATTTCCGATCAGGTATCACAGCAAAGCAAGTCTATATCAGAGAGTGTAATTTCACTTGAGGATATTTCTTCTGGGGTTAGTACGATTGCAGGAAGTACCAATGTGCTGTCTGATACGTCTATGGATATGAGAGAGCAATCAGAACAAGGTAGCGAGAATGTTGGTAAAGTCATGCAACAGATGGACTCTATTCATAAATCGGTACTCAATTCAGTGAGCTCAATTGAAAAGTTACAGAAACGTTCTGGACAAATTGGAGATATCGTACAGGTTATTACCCAAATTGCAACGCAAACACAATTACTATCTTTGAATGCCAGTATTGAGGCGGCTAGAGCTGGAGAAGAAGGACGAGGATTTGCTGTTGTTGCTAATGAGGTGAAGAAGCTCGCAGAGGAATCAAGAAAATCAGCAGAACAAATTACCGAGTTAATCCATTACATTCAAAAGGAAACTCAAAGTGCAGTAGAAGCCATCAATGAAGGCGAACATAACGTTGAAGTAGGAATAGGGATTGTACAAGAAACAGGGAAGTTATTTGCTACATTATTATCGGCTACAGAATCGGTTACAAGTCAGATTCAAGAAGTTTCTGCTGCTACAGAAGAGATGGTAGCGGAGACGGAACAAATCACAGCCTCGATGAAGCATCTTGCTGTCATGGCAGATCGGAATGCGGAAGTGTCTGAGGAGATCAAGTCAAGCGCCCATGAACAACGCTTATCTTCAAATAAAATGGTTAATACCGCGGAGCACTTGAATCAAGTCGCTGATAAGCTTGAGGAATTAGTTATTGATTTGAAGATCTAATAAGCATTGTGGAGGTTCTTATTACGACAGCATACTTAAAGAGAGATAAATAAGGAGCAATTAAGATGAATACCCTATTGAGAACAGAAAGTACGAAGGAGTATTGGGAAAACGAACTTCAGTCTCCTTTATCAGCATTGGATATCTATACGGATTTCCCCATGCATCTAACGTCTAAAGCGATTCAGAAAACGACCTTTAGATTGGAGGTGAATGCAGATCAGATCAGTCAACTCCATCATCATTACGACATGAATGCGTGGATGCTTAGTTGTTACTTTGTATTTCTGTACAGAATGACGGGCGAGCGAGATTTGATTGTTGGGGTGAATGATTCTAGCGGAAATGTATTACCATTTCGAATGATATGGGAAGAGGATCTCTCATTTCAACAATTATTTGGGATGGTTACGGAGAAACTGATCAGTAGCTATAACGCTACCGCACCACTATCAGAGATCGAACAAATGACGGGGCATTCATCATCTATCATCCATACGATTTACGGGGAAAATGATACTGTTAAAGATAGCTATCTAAACTGGTCTGTTCGTGAAGAAGAAGGCATGTGGGTAGTTCATATCACCTATCATAAGAACTTATTCAAAGAGAGCACCATTCATAAATTTGCGCGTCACTTCCAGTATATTGTGAAAGCTGCTTTAGTTAATAACGTTGTTTCTATCGGAAGCATCCCTATCTTAACTGAGGAAGATAAAAGCTCTTATGCAGAGATTAATAACACAACCAAGGAATGGCCCGATACGCTAACGATTCCAGCGATGCTTGCTACAGCAGTCATTAGTTATCCTAATCACATTGCCCTTTCCTGTGACACTGGGAGTTTAACATATAGCCAATTGGACTGTTTATCGAACCAAGTAGCGCATATGCTGATACAAAAGGGAGTATCTAAAGGTGAATTTGTTGCTATCTTCATGGAGAGAAGCATGGAAGCCATTGTTAGCATGCTTGGCGTGTTAAAGTCTGGAGGAGCTTATATTCCTCTAGATCCAGAGCATCCTGATGATCGGAATTCCTACATTATTACAGATACCAAGTCTCGTATTGTTATTACAAAAGATCATTTCACTTCAAAGTTATCGGATCTATTAAGTGTTAATGATTCGGAAGTTGATATTTTTTGTCTGGACAAGCAATTGGACTTGTTTCCTGAGGGTCCCGTCGATGTGATCAGTGATCCCAACGATATGGCTTATGTTATCTATACCTCCGGTTCTACGGGTAAGCCTAAAGGGGCTATGATCGCACATGCGGGCGTTGTAAACCTTGCGCTGGCAAGTAAGGAAAATCTTCAGTTTAACGAAAATGATATCATGTTGCAGTACTCAACCTTTAGCTTCGATGCATCGGTATATGACATGTATAGTTCTATATGCAGCGGGGCTAGGTTGCATATCCTAAATAATGAACAACGTTTCTCGATAGAGTCGTTCACCGCAGCGATTGAAGAAGTCAAAGCAACACGTATCTGTTTCTTGCCGACCGTATTCTTCAATCAGTTGTCTGTCCATCTTAGTGATGAAGATGCATTGAAATATAGTGTTATTAAGAGCCTCTCTGTGGGTGGTGAGGCTGTCATGGGCGAGGCTGTTCGGGGATTACAGAAGAAGCTTAATAAGAATATTAAGATTCTAAATGGGTATGGTCCAACGGAGGTCACGGCCCTATCGACGGTTCATATCATTGATTACATCGTTCCAGATGATGTATACGGAATTCCTATTGGGTTACCCCTCACAAACTATGAGGCTCTGATTGTGAATGAGAATAATCAACTTTGTCCGCTGAATGTCATAGGTGAGTTGCTGATAAGCTCTGTAGGTATTGCTAAGGGGTACTTGAACTTACCGGATAAGACGGATGAAGTGTTCATTGCGGATCCTATTGATCCGAACTCTGGCAAACGATATTATCGTTCTGGAGATATGGTCATGCTGCAGAAGAACGGAATCCACTACGTGAGCAGAAAGGATCTGCAGGTTAAGATCAGAGGATATCGAATTGAGATCGGTGAGATTGAAGAAAATCTAATTAAACACGAGAACATCAAAGAAACGGCCATTATTGCAAAGGCAGAGACAGATGGAACAAAGTATCTTGTTGCCTTCTACACCTCAAATAATGGGGAAGCTATAGCCAAAAGTGAACTTGTAAGCTATTTAAATAAAAAGGTACCATCCTATATGGTTCCAAGTCATTTCTGTTATCTAGAGGAGATGCCCGTATCACCTACGGTGAAGATAGATCGTAAACAACTTGCACAACTCGAAGTGGAAGTAACCGAAGAGGATAATTCTAATTATGTAGCTCCCCGCAATGAATTGGAGCAGGAGATTTCTGAAGCTTGGGAGAAAGCAATGAATCGTACCCAGATTGGTATGCATGACGATTTCTTTGAAGTCGGTGGGCATTCTCTCAAGATATTAGAGATTCTAGTTATTCTTAAACCCAGATTCCCGAAATTAAAAATAAATGATTTTTTCGCATTTCCTACTATTGCAAAGTTGGCGGAAAGAGTGATCGAGCTAAGAGATACACTTGTAATCCATAACACCATCTCGGATAGTTCGAAAATTGAAAATTTAGTGGAATCACCGAAATCATTCGGAACTCATCCTTCTAATGATGTGAGAGTATACAGTAACAAACATGTACTTTTAACTGGAGCTACGGGATATTTGGGTTCACATCTTCTGTATGAGCTGATACAGAGATCTGAAGCGACCGTGTACTGCCTCGTACGTTCTTCTGGGAAAGAAGATCCTTACCAACGTCTTGTAGGTATCATGAAGGATTACTTCGGGGATGGCATAGGTTCTAAGCTGGAGGGTAGAGTCGTTGCCGTTCAGGGGGACTTGGAGAAGGAAAACCTAGGGTTGGTTGATGTGGTTGCGTCATTATTGAATGACAAGGTTGATTCGATCATACATTGTGCAGCCGAAGTGAAGCATTTCGGAGAGGCAGAGTATTTCGCTAGAGTCAATGTAGAAAGTACGAATCGATTGCTGTCATTCGCGAGAGGGAAAGAGCATGTTCGCTTTCACTTTGTATCTACTCTTGGCATTCCAGAAGATTTGGCACTCAGTGATCAATGGCACAAGTTTACTGACCATGATGCCTACGATTATTCAGTGAGTATTGAGAATGTGTATACGAATAGTAAGCTTGAAGCGGAGAAATTAGTCGTTAGAACTTGCGAAGAGGAAGGCGTTGCGGCAACGGTATATCGTGTCGGGAATCTGTCCTGTCATTCTGAGACGGGTGCATTTCAGAATAACATAAACAATAATGCATTCTACAGAATGCTCAAGGCGATGTTACTCTTGAAAAAAGCTCCACAGGTCAATTGGCAAGTTGACTTAACACCGATTAATTATGCAGGACAAGCAATTACAGCGTTAGCTCTAAGTAACGATACAGTAGGTAAAATGTTTCATATTTGCAATCCCGTTCAGATTCCGTATGAAGATATGATTAAATTATTCCAAAAATATGGGTATGATATATCCCTTCTAGACTGGAACCAATATGAATCATGGCTGTTCGACAGCAGTCAACCGAAGGAACAGATAGGATTGGAATTGGCTATGGCTCAGCTTGAAGGGGATGGTGCCAAAAATTCTATTTATAGATTTGCCTGCCCTCAAACAACTGAATATTTACAGAAACTGAATGTAGAGTGTCAGGTTCCGGACGAAGTATTCTTTCATCGGCTCATTGATCATGGCATTACAGTTGATTATTTCGATAAGCCATAAGGAAGGTATACTATTCTTAATGGATGTTTCGGTATTGGTGCCTCTGAGTATATGTATCTATTAAAATTAAATAAATCAAGTTATAGAAGAAGGGCTTCCGAGATACAGAAGCCCTTTTTCTGTTACGCTCTCCATATTCCTGAAATACACGGACTAGTCTCTTTACGATGGTTTTATGTCATAGCGATGCCGGAGGGTTGTTGCCATATCTAGGACTTCATCGGATGTTGGTAAATATAATGGGTGCATGATTGTAGAAATATCTTGTAAGGTCTGCTGGTCTCGAATAACATGCTTTACAGCTTCTGCGAATGCCGTGACGGGATCTTCACCCATATCGGTTAGTTCAGCAAGACTTGCTGTACTGTCATCCTTTACAAGTGGATATTGAGAACAGGCGGCATCTACGGCAGCACGCTCATAGAAACCTTGTACAAGCTGAGCTCTTTCCTTGCCAGAACCGTTAACAATGACGAACGCTTGTACAATATAAGCATGGGCCTGTCTTCGTTGTGCGATGCCGCAGAACTTGCGACCTCCGATACTTAAGTCAAAATCGCCTGGGCAATAAGCACCTACAATTTCACCTTTGTCTACATGAGAGCCTGTATGTAATAGCGCTTGCTGAATCAGGCTATACATCTTTTCGAAATCACGCTGGAAGTGGGTATCTGCTTGTCCCTGCTTAGGCATAATTAAAGAGATATTAACGACACCAAGGTCAAGCGGAACAGCCGCACCTCCTGAATTCCGAATCGCCACTTGGTATCCCTGAGATGTGACCCATTCTCGCCCCTTGTCAGCATGTGGTAGGCGACTATCTCGAAGACCCATAATAAAAGACTGAGGATGACGCCACAGATGACAGATTGCTTGCCCACCGTTACCGATATGTTTGCATAGAAGTTCATCGAGTGCAAAAGGATAGAGAGGATCAGTCTCGGATAAATCATTCATTCGATCTAGAATTAACATATGTTCAAACCCTGAATTGTCGATATCGTTCACAATAATGGCCCCCTTTGTAGGATATAATAAATTTACGTTCATTCGAAGTTTCTTTTATTCTACCATGTTCGTAAAGTGCATATTTCAAATGATAAACCGTAATTGAATAATACATAGTTATGGTATGATATGGGTTGTACAATGTAATATTGTGTGATTTTATATTGGAGAGATGAAGTAGGTGGTTATAATGACGGGCGTATTGGATATCATGTCGATGCTGACTGAGGAAAATATGAGACAAATGCTGGAGAGGTACCGTGAATTCGGAGCTTTACCAGGAATTCTTTTAACGTTTATGAAATCATTCATTCCTCCGCTACCTACGCTTGTTATCGTAGGGGTAAACGCGGCTGTGTATGGATTGTGGCTTGGATTCTTATATTCGTGGATAGGTATGATAAGTGGGTGTTTGGTGACTTTCCTCATCGTACGCAAAGTGTCCTCGTTTCCCTATTTTACACGATGGGCTCTTAAGCCAAAAGTCGCTAAGAGTATGATATGGGTTCAGCGGAATGCCTTCAGCTACGTGTTTATACTAAGTTTGTTTCCGGTGGGACCGTTTGTTGTGGTTAATATAGCAGCAGCGGTAGCACGTATGCGGTTAATTTCTTTTCTAATAGCTGTTATTGTTGGCAAAGGCATCATGATATTCTATGTCTCTTACATCGGGCATGATTTGAGAAGTTTTGTAGAACATCCCATTCAATTGGTATATGTTCTAGCATTTATCGGTGCATCGTTGTTCATCATGAAGAAAGCGGAAGCTTATTTCACAAGAACTCCGGTAGAGTCGAGTAACACTGTAAAATGATTTCTTAGGTCGTTTACTATTCGAAAAAGATGGCTTTCGCCAAGGCGAGGGCCATTTCTTCTTGAAATATAAGAAAGTATAAGTTTCACTTGATAGATTGAACTAAAGTTTGCGCCTCCCACATATTCAATCATTTCTAAAGAAATTCATGAATATGGGGTATCGTCTTTAGTTCATTCTATATTGATACTCTATTCCTTATATTTCCGCTGAAACGGGTGCCGTCCTTGGAAAAGGACGGCGCAGCCGTTTCTACTTGTTACAGGGATCTTCTGTTATATTGTTAATACTAAAATTGATGAGAGACAAAGGTGAAGACGCATGAAAAAAGTCGGATTGGTCATGAGGAAAATACAATTTGCGGAGTCTCAAGGCCCCCGTGTGTTTGCAGATCGATTGAAACAAGTAGGTAAGGAACTAGGTGTAGATATTGTATTTATATCTCCTGAGCGTCATGTGAGCGGGCATGATTGGATTCCAGGTTATGAACATGAGAAGGGTGATTTGGTTAATTACGACATTGTACTAGATCAGATTCATTCACAAAACATTGATCATGTCATTTATACGGTTTCTGGGTTCACCTATTTGAAGATGTTCATTAAGAATAGTGTGCTGTTTCCTCACAGTTTTCCTGATCCAGCACTGACAGGGTACGAAATGATGAAGCCTTTTTATCAAATGGTGGACAAGGCAGTAGTACAGACGGAATTTCTTAAGCGTGAACTCGACCGGAACTTTGGCGTTGAGGATGTGACGGTGATTCCTATTGGATTCAGTGAGGAACTAGCGGAGCGGCATTTTGACCCTTCACAGATTGTTGATAATCGTGTGCTGTGGATTGGACGTGACGAAGAGAATCGGCGCCCAGATCTAGTGCTTGAATATGCAAGACAGAACCCAGATAAGGAAGTATTCATGGTGTTTGGTGGGATCAGGTACAAAGAAAGTATGAAGAAATATGACATTCCACTAAATGTGACATTGAAGTTCGCGTTATCTCAGGATGAGATATTTGAACTTATGAATTCTTCGAAGGTGTATTGGAGCTGTTCGAAATTCGATACCTTTGCTATGCCTCTAACGGAAGCTTTGGCGATGGGGAAGATCATTATTAAACCAGAACATCCTTGTTATGATCATATCAGCTCAAAGCATGCTTTTTCGGGAAATGAGAAGAACTGGTTCGAGTTAGTCAACATGGCTGTAGCCTCACCTAACAAATACTCTTTAGACAATCGTCACTACGGATTCGAGAAGTTCTCTAGTCGTGTGATGAAAGAGGGGTACCGTCAATTTTTTGATACATGGCTTAAGTAATTTACATAAATTGCGTGATCAAAAAGTCGGATTTTCAGCACCAAGGTGATGCTTACGATGCTGCGTTTCTTCGAAACGCTTCAGAAGATTGGATGAAGCAAGGGAGTGAGGAGTGGAGCGTAGGTAGTACCTACGTGAGCACTTGAAATGTTTCCTAAGGAAACATACTCCGAAAGCATACGCTAGGACCGGCTGAATTCAATCTTCGATGTCGAATAAGCTTCTTGGTATACCTCGTGATCAAAAAATGACTTTTTGAACAACCTCATAAAGGATGATAGTGATGACATTAAAAAGTTTTGTGAATCTAGTCGAAATCAGGACAAAGCTCGCAAGTATGATTCCCTTTTTCCTAGGAAGTATCTATGTAGTATTCCGCTTTCAACAATTTCAAGTAGCCAATTTCATATTAATGTTCGTATCGTTGCTCACGTTCGATATGTTCACTACAGCGATGAATAATTACTATGATTTCAAAAAAGCTAGGAAAAAAGAAGGATATGGATATCAAGAGCATAACGCCATTGTGAAGTTCGGACTGAAAGAGTCGACGGTGGTGACCTTAATCATTACGCTCTTTGTAACAGCTGTGGGTACGGGAATGTGGCTCGTCTTTAATACGGGATTGGTTGTTTTCCTTGTGGGTGGATTATCTTTTTGCGTAGGGATATTATATTCGTTCGGTCCGATCCCTATTTCTAGAATGCCGCTGGGTGAGTTGTTCTCTGGACTGTTTATGGGGTTCGTCATTATTTTTGTTTCGACATTTATTCATATAGGAGATCAACTGGTTGTGCTAGCTTTTGACCAACAAAACCTTACCGTACAGATCGACATGCTTGAAGTATTGCTGATCTTTCTCATTTCGATACCTGCCATTCTTTGTATTGCTAATATTATGCTGGCAAATAACATCTGTGATATGGATGAGGACGTAGAGAATAAAAGGTACACACTTCCGGTATATATCGGTAAACCAAATGCGCTCAACCTATTTAGATTCATCTATTATGCTTCTTATCTAGATCTGATTGTATTGTTGTTCTTGAAGGTGAATCCAATTATAGTGGTCCTTGTTCTTCTTACCTTAATTCCACTGAAGAGAAATATTAGCGCATTTATGAAAATACAAACCAAGCAACATACCTTCGGTTTAGCTGTTCAGAATTTCCTCATTACGAATATGGCACGTATCTTAGTCTTTAGCGTAGCGATTGTGATGGCGTTGTAGTTGGATTTCCGTTGGAAAAAGGATATGCATGAGTAATGCATATCCCTTTTTGTGATGCAGTCGAAGCACTTGTTATATGTGGGTGTTAGACACTGACTTGAGTAAATGCCTTATCGGCAGACACATACGGGTAACCTAGATCGCGAGCTACTGCCTCATATGTGACGTAGCCATTGATGACATTGGCTCCACTTGCAATGGCAGGATTACTACGAATAAGCGCTTGAATATCGTGATTCGCAAGCTGTAACGCAAATGGCATTGTAGCGTTGGTTAAAGCAATCGTTGAGGTTTGTGGTACAGCACCCGGCATGTTCGCAACAGCATAATGGACTACACCATGTTTCACATAGGTTGGCTGATCATGTGTAGTGATATGGTCAATCGTCTCTACGATTCCGCCTTGATCAATGGCGACATCTACAATAACAGACCCTGCGGTCATCGATTTCACGACTTGCTCAGACACCAATTTTGGTGCTTTAGCGCCAGGAATTAGAACAGCACCAATTAATAAATCTGCTTCTGCGACAGATTTAGCAATGTTGGACGGGCTAGAGACTAATGTCTTAATCGTGTTGCCAAATATATCGTCTAATTGACGTAATCGTCCTACGTTCAGATCTAAAAGTGTAACATCTGCCCCGAGTCCAATAGCGATCTTCGCAGCATTTGTGCCAACGATCCCTCCACCAATAATCGTAACCTTCCCTCGTGCTACGCCCGGCACACCTGATAATAGGATGCCTTTGCCCCCGTGAGGTCTTTCTAGTAACTGCGCACCGATCTGCGCTGCCATCCGTCCTGCAACCTCACTCATAGGTGTCAGGAGCGGGAGAGTGCCGTGGGTCGTTACAGTCTCGTAAGCAATGGCGGTAACACCTGAATCAACCAAGGCTTTGGCAAGAGCAGGTTCAGCTGCTAGATGTAAATACGTAAAGAGAATTAATCCTTTTCGAAAATAACCATATTCACTAGCGAGAGGTTCCTTCACTTTCATAATCATGTCGGATTGACTCCACAACGTTAAAGCTTGTTCGACCATAATGGCGCCAGCGGCAGTATATTCATGATCAGGGAAGCCACTTTCTGCACCCGCATGTGTCTCCACATATACGGTATGTCCATGTTGAAGGAATTCTGCCACGCCGGAGGGCGTAATCGCTACCCGATTCTCATTATTTTTAATTTCTTTTGGAATTCCAATTTTCATCTTAGATCACCTCGTAGGTTCGTTTTAATATCTATTAAACTGTACAAGTGAATATAAACTTAATCACCCCGATGTTCATACTTTACTCCATTTATTATATGATTATACGAACAAGTAATTGTGTGTATTTCCCACCAAAAAAAGATGTCCATGCTTGGTAGAATTGAAATATGATTAGCGTAATGGCGCACCCACTTCTCTAAGTTCAGAGACTGTAAATTCGATTTAAGCATCATTTGTAATCCATTAAATAAATTTATAAAAGTAACTAACATGATGACTTGACTAACGATATGAATGATGTCTGATTGATTCGTTATAAGTTTGGTAATAGGAACCGAGAACAATGTTAATAATGCTGAAGATGGTATGACTAACATGTACATCATGACAGTTGATAATATCAAATATTTGAAGTGATTTCGTTTGTTTCCATAAGCTTGAGCTGTTAAAGTCATACAACTCCCCGAATAAGAATACATAGGTAGTGTAACGATTTCGAGCAAGATTATGATGACGGTTACATATCCTAGTATACTCCCTATAGCAGCCCCTGAAACGCCCATCTTAGGGAAGCCAAATTTACCGAAAACCAATACATAATCAAAGAAGATATTTATAATACTTCCGGTTGTAAAACTTACTATAAAAACTTTGTATTTCTTATATTTTCAAAATAGGACGAGAACATAAATATAATCGTGTTTAAACCAATGCCTAGAGCTGAAATATTGAGGTATTGAGTCGCAGGCTTACATCTAATTCTAATCCGTATATGACTTGAGAACAAGTCCGCCAAATAGGAGGATAAAAATTTCCGAGCAGATTCCTATTGGAATGGCCAGCCCTATATTATTCCTGACGTACTTCCTCTCCTCAAGGTCAAATACCCTGACCTTATGTTTAAACTTTGTGTAGCGACCACAGACGATATTATGAATCAGGTACTGAATAAGGAGTTAGATGTTGGATTTGTTCGTAATGTGGCGCATCCACACCTTCAATCCATTAAATTATATACAGATCCCATTACGCTATATGTGCACGATGGGCATCCTTTTATTGATAATCATGAGGTGACGATTAAAGATATTGAACAGGAGACTTTTGTATTCTTTGAATGTGGCGCATTAGATTGGTTGCAACTTCACCGTGTATTTGAGAATTTGGACCATCCTCCCCAGATTGAGTATATGACGGATAACTTAGAGACGGCTAAGAAATTAGTTCTGAACAAAGCGGGGATCTGTTTTCTACCCAGTTTATGTGTAAGTAAGGAAGTGTCGGAACAGATGTTATTTCCTATTCATTTTCCTGAGGTGTCCAATATTTCGTTGCAAACCAATCTGATTAACCTTCATGGGGAGAATAGCATCGTGTTTAACTCGCTTTTGGACATGGGGAAAGAGATTCTTCTGAGTAAACAATCATTTCTGAAGTCTTAGACTAGAGAAATATAACTCGTTGTACGGCGAGATTTGGACCAGAATGCTAATTATATGTTCTGGTTTTTTCCTATGTGAATTGTGGCTCTAACTCGTAATCAATGATTGTACAAAAGAGAAGATACTCATAGATGTGTATGTTTACACCTAAAGTTAGGAAGATTAAATGAGGCATTCCAAATTAATACATGTATCTCTCCTTAAGAAAAAATTGATATACTAATGTGTCTACTCAAAAATGGACATGTAATACCATATACTCAACTAGATGGGAGCCGCATATATGCAGCAAACTTTACAGAACGTGATTGATCTTATAAACAATTTGATGTGGTCCAAATTGTTAATCGTAATTCTTATTTCCTGTGGTCTGTACTTCACCTTTAGAACGAAGTTTTTACAAATTCGCCTATTTAAAGAAATGCTGCGCGTACTAAAAGAATCAACGGGTGGCCCTCGTGACAGTATCTCTCCCTTTCAGGCATTTTGTATTAGTATGGCGGCCCGTGTTGGAACGGGTAATATTACAGGGGTTGCGATTGCTATTGCGCTTGGTGGTCCTGGGGCTATTTTCTGGATGTGGATTATTGCTATCATTGGGTCAGCATCCAGTTTCATTGAAAGTACGCTAGCGCAAGTGTACAAAGTTAAAGATAAAGATGGCTTCCGTGGTGGACCCGCTTACTATATGGAACGTGGGTTAAATAAGCGGTGGATGGGCGCCTTGTTTGCTATTCTAATCACATTATCTTTTGGACTGGTATTTAATGCGGTACAGTCGAACACCATTACAATTGCATTTCAGAACGCATTTGGCACCAATCGTTTAGTAGTCGGTTTGGCGATGGCTACGGCATTTGCTGTTATCATATTCGGTGGTGTGAAACGTATAGCCAAGATGTCGGAATATATCGTTATTGTTCTAGCTGTACTTTATATCGGTATTACTGCGTATATCGTGCTAGTTAACATTGGACAAGTTCCAGCAGTTCTTACATTGATCGTGAAAAATGCGTTCGGTTTTGAACAAATCGCAGGAGGTTCCCTTGGGGCGGCGCTCATGAATGGTGTGAAGCGTGGACTATTCTCAAATGAAGCGGGTATGGGGAGTTCTCCTAACGCAGCAGCTACTGCCACTACAAGTCATCCCGTTAAGCAGGGGTTGATTCAAGCGTTTGGTGTCCTTGTGGATACATTGGTAATTTGTACAAGTACGGCCATGATCATTCTACTCTCGGGTATGTATACTCAGCCAGGGTTGGGTGGAATTGAACTTACACAGGCAGCATTAAGTGTACACATGGGTTCTTGGGCACCTGGCTTCTTAGCGTTTATGGTGTTCTTGTTCGCCTTCAGTACGCTGATCGGGAATTATTACTATGGAGAAACCAATATTGCATTTCTGAGATCAAATAAAATTTGGGTTGTTATCTATAGATTTAGTGTATTAGCGATGATCATATTTGGTTCGGTGGCCAAAGTTAAGTTAGTATGGGATCTTGCTGATTTATTTATGGGCTTCATGGTTATCGTCAATCTGATTGCCATTACAATGTTATCTAGAGTAGCCTTTGCGGCACTGAACGATTATATGAAGCAGAAGAAAGCGGGCAAAGACCCTGTATTTACGAGAGAGAGTCTGCCGATGCTGGATGATTCTCATAGGGTTGAATGCTGGGATTCTCCGTTAACATCATCTAAAGTAGAATAGTTAATAGGGCTCGGTCCTGATGGAAAATAGCACTGAAATGGATTGTGAATAATGCAATAGACTACTGTATGATGAGTAGTCTATTTTTTTTGTCTATTTCTTCAACTGCCCATCAGGAGCACGCACTTTGACTTTTAGGATGCTATTGAAATATTAAATCATGATATAGAAAAGCTCTATTAGCTAACCCGTTGACGGGAACAACGCATGGTTGTAAAGTTAATCCAACACTAAATCATACAAAATTGATAGGAATTATGAGATTGGATTATGTCTATATTTTAGAGAACTCAAATTGGGGAGGAATAAGAATGAAGAAGTTAGAAGTTAGCTGTGATAAGTGCTGTAGTACTACTGATGGTAATGGCTACAGGGTGTGGGTCTAACAATAATGGGAAAGTTGTACAGGGGGATAAGACAAGCGGAAGTACTACGGAAGTGAAGAAAATCATTGTCGGCACGGGTACGCAGTTCCCGAACGTCTGCTTTATTGATGAGAGTGGTAAGTTGACCGGATTTGATGTTGAACTCGTTAAGAAATTGATAAATTGTTACCTGAATATGAATTTGAATTTAAGACGATGGAGTTCGGCAATTTATTACTCAGCCTTGAAACGAACAAAAATGATTTCGTCGCTCACCAAATGGAGAAAAATAAAGAACGCGAAGAGAAATTCTTATTTAACAAAGAGCCATATAGCATTTTCCTATCCAAAGTAGCGGTTCTTAAGAATGATACTATCATCAAGTCGCTTGACGATTTGAAAGGGAAGAAGGTACTTATTGGACCAACGAGTAACCAGGCCTATTTCTTAGAGCAATATAACAAAACACATGATAATGCGCTTAACATCGTGTATTCGAGTGGTGAGGCCAATGATGAAGTGACCCTATTTGAGAACAAGCGCGTAGATGGTACGTTATCCACCGATTTTGCAATCAAAGACTTTCTTGGTACTAACGGTACGCCTGCTTTGAAGACCGTGGGCGAGCCATTGATTCAATCCGATGTATTGTTCGTATTACGTAAGGATGGTCAGGAATTGTCAGATAAGCTTGATGAAGCGATCAAGACGCTGAAAGGAAATGGTACGTTATCTAAATTAAGCGTTCAATGGCTTAGTCAAGACTTTACGAAGAGTTTAGATGACGCAAAAACGAAATAAAAGAGAGATGCCAGATGTAAACTCTGAATTCATATGGGGGTGTAAATGCTGTGGGCAGACAATTTGATTTTAACTATGTACTCGATTTCTTACCCAAATTATTGTATTACCTGCATATTACCCTTTTCATTGTAGCGAGCTCTATCGTACTCGGTATCATCATCGGATTTATAGTGGCGCTGCCCAGATTATACAATGTCCCTGTCTTGAAAAGAGTCTCCCAAGTGTATGTATCTTTTTTTCGCGGAACGCCCATTCTGATCCAACTATTTCTTATTTACTATGGATTACCTGAATTATTGAAGCTTGTTCATGTGGATGCATCAAGGACAAACGTGCTGGTATTCGTTATCGTGGCCTATGCACTACACAGCCGAGCATTTATTTCAGAAGCGATACGAGCTACAGTGAATGCGGTTGATCGTGGGCAGATAGAGGCGGCCTATTCGGTTGGAATGAGTGGGTACCAAGCATTGACGAGAATCGTACTTCCGCAGGCATTAGCTATGAAGAACGACTAAAGGATGCACGCCAGTTAGGCGTACCGTTAGAAATGCTTGATGCAGATGAGATCGCTAAGCGATGGCCAGGTCTCCGACTGACGGATGATTTCACTGGGTTGTATGAGCCAGAAGCGGGTTATTTATTAAGTGAGAAGTGTGTATCAGCCTATCGAAAAATGGCATTAGCAGAAGGAGCGACCCTTTTACCATATACGCGTGTCGAATCCATTGAAGCAGATGGTGAGGGAGTATCGGTCTATACACAGCATGGTGTATTTCATGCGGATAAAGCGATATTAAGTGCGGGTGCATGGTTTAAAACACTGGATCCGTTCATCAAGCTACCCATCCAGTCGATCCGCAAAGTCGTAGGCTGGTTCCAAAGTGATGAGTCACTCTTTGATACGAAGAACTTTCCAGGGTTCACTTTGGGTAGCTTGGAAGGTGGCTTCTATGGATTTCCTAGCATCGATGGTGCAGGGTTGAAGATTGGTCGGCATGATCAAGGGGTACCTTGGCAGCCGGGTGAACCTCTACAACCATTCGGTGCTTATGCGGATGATGAAAGGGATCTAAGAAGTGCGCTTGAGACTTACATGCCTTTGGCAGCTGGCAAGCTTATTCGTGGGTCCGTATGTAAGTACGAGATGACGCCAGATGAGGATCTCATTATTGACCATCATCCAACACAACCGAATATTCTGCTTGCGGGTGGATTCTCAGGTCATGGATTCAAGTTCTCTAGTGTGGTAGGAGAGATCCTGTCAGATTTGACAGTAAAGCAAGCGACCCAGCAGGATATTAGCTTATTCTCACTATCTCGATTTCGGGTATAAGCAATGATAGATATGTATAAAAGGCAGCTCTAATGGAGAGAGCTGTCTTTGTCTTGTGTAGGTTAAATAGTTCAATATGGATCAGCTTTCTTCAGCATATTTTTATGGATAATCAGAATAATAATGTAATGAAAGATATGCTTGCAAAGTGGTTAGTACATAATAAAGTTGAAACTAAGGAAATATTTGTAGAATATATGTGGATTATTAATTGACCATGTATCAATATATTCGTATAATTGTAATTATATAGGAGAGAATACTTATTTAGGTTTTGATAGAGTGAGATGAGCTTTTCTGTGATAGGGGTGATGCAATGAGTCCGGCAACCACGATACGAACAGAAATAATAAATCATTTAGAGCGATTTGGGCATTCATTTAGTAGTTTTGGACAAGCTTCAGGAATTAATAAAGGTGTAATCAGCGCAATTCTTAACAATAATCCGCCTAAGCCTATATCTGTGCGGCAGATTGATCTCATTACAAAGGCACTTGGTTATGATGAGGGAGCACTATATGACTTGTTTGTGGAAGAATGTTTCGCAAATGAGAAGCCGAATGGTAGACGGATAGGTTCATTTTTAATTCGTTGTTCGGAACTCGACAAAGAGGGTACGATTGCTCAGGTACTAAATAGGCTAATGGAGAATCTAACCTATTTAACGTTGGTGTTTTCTCTTGCTGAGAAGTTGTATACCAGTGGGCAGACAAAGGAATCCATCATATATTATAAATGTGTTGCTGAGCATGAGCGGTATCAACATTCGGAGAGGCTAGCGATTAGCCAATATCGTATATTTAGGGCCTCTATTGGACTTGATGCGGAGAATAATATGGAGGCCACACTTCAGTTTATTCCTTATCGCAAGAGATTACCGGAGAATTATCAGCTAGACGCTTTGATGCATATAAGTAACATTTACTACGCAATGAATAAGTGGGACAAAATGGAGCAATATGCCGATGAATTGATCGTTCTTTCTAACCTTGTACTTCAGAGCGAGAAACGTAGAACGTTTGGAAAAAGACCCTATGAGCAGTTAGTAACAGACAAACCACTAGTCGCATATTACGGTTACGGTTATTTGGTAAAGGGAGTAGCATTAGAACATCAGGGTCGCTATGAGGAAGCTATGACAAATGTTTCTGTCTATGCGGATTTAAGTTGGATTGAAGGGCTAGATCAGGAAGGATACTTATTAGTGGAGAAATTCCGTACGTGGGCGATAGGGAACACGTATACATTAGAGATCCTTATGGGAAATGTAAGTGTCTTCCCAGAGTACATGCAATTATTGCAAGATAATCCGGATGAAATTCTTCCGGGTCTTTTAACCATCATGGAATCAGCCAACACACATGGACTCTCAGTGGATAATATTCTGGAGAAATTTAAAGCTGTTATTCAGGAATATCAGAGTGATGACCTGTTATTAAAATTAAGTAACGGATACATGCATTCCGTAAATAGGTTGAAGTGTGCGAATCTTTGTTATCAGATTGCAATATACCAATTTGGTAATAAGAGATACAAAGAAGCAATTAGGAATAATTTCCTAAGTATTGAAATTTATGCTATTATTAATAAAAAAGGCGGAATTATAGATTCTATGTCATTATTTGAGAAATATAGAAGTTACGCCTCGCAAGAAGAGCTAGAAGAGTATGACAATATAATTAAAAGGGGGAGTAACAATGAAAACAGTGGTGACTACGTTAATTTTAGTTATCAGTTTAAGTAGCATTATTCTGATCGGACAACCAATTAATTCTATTGCTGTGATTCAACCATTGGACCATGGTATTGGTTTTACCTGATCTTTATTCTTAGCTTAGATATCTTTCCAAGAGCTATTCGGAGTTCTTCCGAGGGCTCTTTTTTTGCGCGGGTAGAGAGGGTGAAGGGCAAAATAGTGATATTAATTTAATTCAATAGATATATAAATACTAAAAAGTAACAATTCGGTAACTTATTGTAACATCTTGGGTAAACAGGGAGGGAGCATATTGGACATAAGAACGGTAGACAGTTTGATAGAGCGCAGACGAAGTGAACTAAATACGCTTGTAAGTATCTATGGTGTCGAAGATCAACGTGTATTGATTAAATCGATACAGCTTGATCTGATCATCAACGAGTACTTCCGCAAGAAGCTATCTCCTGAGGCGAAGGTTTAGCAAATGAACAATACAACGGATAATACAAGCCACACGATAGAGCTTATGGCGATATAGTGTAGGATGTTATAGCTTTAACTAATACAACGGTATCGTCTCATTTGAGAAACGATACCATTATTATTTTTATCTATTTCTGTGTTCCATGTTGCTTGGTAGGCATTCTTTGACTTGGTGTTCCTTTGCCTTGATGTTCCTTATTCTTTGCCGCTTTAGCCTGCGTGTCATGTAATTTCTCAACGAATTCATGTGTACTATCCATTTGCTCTAACCTCCTTGTAGTTACTACTCATACTATCTCCATGGAGGCCCTAATTCATGAATGCCTAAATTTATAAAACACTTCGCATAAAGAGAATTACGTTACTCCAATAACCAGTGTCTAGGTTACTGATCTGTACACCTGGTTTCCCCCAAGTGTGAATAAACTTCCCGTCCCCCATATAGATCCCCACATGACCTGGAATCGCGTTACTTTCAAATCGGTCGGGAACGGTGAAAAATATTAAATCCCCAGCTTTCAGGTTATCTCGTTTGACATCACGACCACGTTCTCCTTGGTCACGAGCAAGTCTTGGTAAGTCCACATTGAATTTTTTGAAAACGTGTTGTGTGAAAGTGGAACAATCAAATTTCTTCGATTGCTCATATGGTTCAGCACCGAAATCGTAGGGAACTCCTAAAAATGTCTTGGCATATGAGATGAGTTCACCCGTATCTGCTGATGTGCTAGCGATGGTTAAGGTTTTCACTTGGGCTTTATCCGGTGCTGAGCCTACATCATCGCGAAGAGGTGAAATCTCAATCCTATGGTATCTTTGGTTCCATTTAACATTTGTATGGAGCAGACTTGAGAGGGAATCGGAGGTTAGATATAATTGTCCATTCACACGGATAGGCGCTTCTTTCAATTGGACGGTTTTCCCTAATGAAGAAGCTTGTTTTTGTCCAAGATATGCTTTATACATGGGGTCAGTATAACCAATTTGAACAGCTTCCCCAGTATCTTTCATACGAAGGCCAATAGACTGAGTGGCGTTTTGCAAGGGTATCCAAGTTTTTCCTGAATAATCGGTGTGTAGGACTTGATCAGTAAACATTCCAGAAGTAGAAGGAGAAGAGTGGCTGTGGCTGCCCTTTGTCTTAACAGTATTAGTAGGAGGGTTAGTGTCCGTTGCGGTTTTACTATTACTGCAAGACATACATAGTACCAGGAGGATACAGGTGATCCATATCATTAGTGTTCGGTTTACATGAGTTGACTTTAGCATATACGCACGCTCCATTATTCATAGTACTACCTCGAGAATGAGGGGGAAGAGTTATGAGTACCCTTTCAACCTGTCCCCCGAGGCAGCTTTTACGTATAATGTGTGTCATTGTATGCTTTTTTATTAACGAACTGATAAAGAAGTGTCTTCTGTTATAGGAAGGTACTTCTTTGGATTCCCATCAAGTCCATACTCTTGATCGTATGCGTCAAAGATCTTACGGGCGATAGGTGCGGCACTTTGAGCTCCGAACCCACCTTCGGGCACGACAACAGCGATAGCGAGCTTAGGGTTGTCACGTGGGGCATAGGCGATGAATATCCCGTTATCTCTCATTTTCCCTTTTGCCTCCTGCTCAGAAGTACCGGTCTTTCTTGCGAAATCGTAAGGAAATCCTTCAAAGGCACTTACTGTTGTATTCATACCTTGTTTGATTTCTTGCCAGTAGCGCTTATCTAACGGGAATTCATTGAGTACTTCAGGCTTGAATTTCTTAACGAGTGTTCCATCTTGTTCTTTAATTTCATTTACAAGCTGTGGTTTCATTCGCTTACCTTCATTTGCTAACATAGTAGTGTATTGGGCGAGTTGTAAGGTCGTATATTTACCTTGTTGGCCGAAAGAAGCATAAGCTAATGCAGCCAAATTACTCCCTGCCTGTTTCTTATTCCTGTACTCAAGTATACCTAGGTATTCCTTGGGTAGATCTACTCCCGTAGAAACACCGAGTCCGAATTGCTTCATATATTCATCCCAGACACCAATTCCTTCGTCTCCAGGATATTTGGCATTCAACCTCTTACCTATCATATCGACCATAAAGACATTGGATGATTCTTTAATTGCTTTGGCAGGATCGATGGACCCAAGGACATGGCTAGAGGAATTTCTAATGGGCCTCTCAGAACCCTCTTTCCCAATATAGGTTATTCCACGATCTGTATAATAATCATTTGTTCCGAATAGATTCTCCTTTAATCCGATCAATACGCTGAGTGGCTTAATGGTAGACCCGAGCAGTAAGAGCGAATCTAGACCGTTGACTGATTTACCAGAACTAATCGGAGATATCGTACCATTCTGATAATTGTTTTTGATCTGTTCATAATCTTCACTAGAGATGTTCTTACTTCCTGATGATTTCCATACGTTCGTGTTATAATCCGGCATACTTGCCATTGCAATCACTTTTCCCGTATCAACTTCCATCGCTACGGCATATCCGGTAATAGCATTTGGATGGGTTTTTCCGGAGACTGTATTGGTGTGTAGCCATCGTAACTGATCTGTGATTGCTTGCTCTGCTTTCAACTGTACGTTTTTGTTAATGGTTAAATAGATGTCATGACCTTTTTCCGGGGGAACAACTTGTTCGACAGCTAGGGGCATATTCTGTGGTGTAACTGAAATTTCTTTATATCCGTTCTGCCCTCTGAGCTCATCTTGAAAGGCGAATTCTATACCGTCATATCCGACAATTTCATCTTCTGTGTAGGTTAGTCCAGGGGTTCTTGGGGCATCCTTAACATTCTGCATGGCAGCAATTCTACTGTAAATTTCCTTGGAGCTTTTAAAATATTTAATATAACCTACCGTTTGGACGGCTATCGTATCCTGGTTATAATGACGAAGGCTCTCCTCTACAATTTCAATCCCGGGAAAGGCTGTTTTATTTTCTGAGAAAAAGGCGATTTCCGCCTTATTTAGATCCGTCTTGATCCGACGAGGCTGATAACCGGCACCCTTGAGGAATTCCAGATCCATCGCATCAATGATATTTTGTTGGGTTAGCTTCTCCCCTTTAGGATCTAACGTGATCAATGCCTTCTCGATATCCTTTGCTAATTGAAAAGCCTCAGGTCGGACAGGCGGTTTTTTCTTCTTGATTAAGATTTGATTCTTTTCCAAGCTATAATCTTGTGACAATGTAATGAAAAGAGATGAAATAGGGGTAGAATAGGCGAGTTGGGTATGTGTGTCATCATAAATGGTTCCTCGAATAGGAGAAAGAGGTACTATTTTTAATAATCCATTTGTTTCTTTCTCAGTTAGAGTAGGCCCTTCTACAAACTGCAGGATGGCTAGCCTTACAATAATGACGCAAAAAATGATAAATGTACTGAAAAAGAACACATTAATTCTCAGCGTGAAGTATTCTCTTCTCTGATCTTTATTCGCGGGTCGATTCATATTAAACATAAGTGCACTCCGATCTCATTAATGAGTTGTTAGAAGCGATTATTGAATGTGGAAGACGATGTGATTTATTATATTATACCAGTTTGTTCCAGCCAAGATGTAAACAAATCGACTTAATTCTATGAGAATACATAAAAATTTTAGGAGTATCAATTGACAATCCCTAGTAAGACAGTATAATTAAATTTATCGTCAATTGATAATGAATATCATTCTTGATTAATGTTCATTAACCCTATATTTTAGGAAGAGTAAGGTAAGAATTATGAAAAAGAGATATCTGCTCATTACACTTGTTATTTTTTCATTTATTTCAATCTTCATCGGAGTTAAAGATATCTCTCCAATGGATATCTTCCGCCTAACAGATCAACAATGGCAAACTTTAGTGATTAGTCGAGTTCCACGCCTTATCAGCATTATTATAGCGGGTATGAGTATGAGTATTGTCGGCTTAATCATGCAGCAACTGACCCGTAATAAGTTCGTATCACCAACGACAGCCGGTACGATGGATTCAGCAAGGTTCGGAATCCTGGTGGCTATGATGGTGTTCTCTAATGCTACATCGCTACAGAAAATGTTGGTTGCTTTTATCTTTGCACTTATAGGAACCTTTATCTTTATGAAGATTCTAGACAAGGTGAAATATAAAGATGCCATCTTTATTCCGTTGGTAGGGATTATGTTTGGGAATGTAGTCGGTTCGATCACGACATTTTTTGCCTACAAGAATGATCTCATTCAGAATATGGCATCATGGTTACAGGGAGATTTCTCAGTGATCTTGAAGGGCCGATATGAAATGTTATATATCAGCATTCCGCTCGTCATTATTGCATACCTATTCGCAAATCGGTTCACGATTGCCGGTATGGGTGAGGAATTCGCGAAGAACCTAGGTTTAAATTATAAACAAGTTGTAAATATCGGACTTGTCATTGTAGCTGCTGTGTCCTCGATCGTTCTATTAACGGTTGGGATGATTCCCTTCTTGGGTTTGATTGTTCCAAATATTGTGACGATCTATCAAGGAGATAATCTGAAGAAGAGTCTTTCACATACCGCGTTATTAGGAGCTGTCTTCCTTCTATTCTGTGACATCTTAGGTCGACTTATTATATTTCCTTACGAAATACCGATTGGTCTTACCGTTGGCGTTATCGGAAGCGGAATCTTTATCTACTTACTTATTAAAAGAAAGGCATATGAATAATGAAAGTTAAGCTCAGTATTTTATTCGTAATTGTGATAGCACTTATTGCTTTGTTCCTTTTGTATGATGCAGGTGGTCACTGGGATTATGTCCTTCAAAGAAGAGGTAAGAAGATTCTAGCTATGGTTCTAACGGGTAGCGCAATTGCCCTTTCTACGATTGTGTTTCAGACCATCACGAACAATCGTATTTTGACACCTAGCATTCTTGGTTTGGATTCCTTATATATGTTGTTTCAGACTTTTATTATTTACGCTTTCGGATCTACAAATTTAACATCTTCGGATCGCAATATTAATTTCTTGATTTCCGTCGCGTTAATGATCGGGTTCTCAGGCGTATTCTACAAGATTCTTTTCCGAAAAGAAGGTCAGAGTAACATCTACTTTCTGTTATTAATCGGGATGATATTAGGGACGTTTTTTGGAAGCGTATCTTCATTTATGGAAGTGCTCATTGATCCTAATGAATTCTTGATGTTGCAAGACAAGATGTTCGCTAGTTTTAACAATGTGAATACAGACTTATTAATAATATCAATCATTGGGATTATTGGTGTAACGCTATATTTCATGAAATTCATTAAGTACCTTGATGTTATTTCCTTGGGAAGAGATCAGGCTGTTAATCTAGGTGTGAATTACGATTATGTTGTCAAAAGACTGCTGGTTATCGTAGCCATTCTCATGTCGATAGCAACGGCTTTAGTGGGTCCGATTACATTCTTAGGACTTCTAGTTGCCAATATAGCTCATCAATTTCTTAAAACATATCAACACAAATACTTAATCATAGGTTCTATTCTGATCAGCATCATCGCACTAATCGGAGGACAGTTCATTGTTGAGAAGGTATTTACATTCTCCACCACACTAAGTGTCATAATCAACTTTATTGGGGGAGCGTACTTTATATATCTTCTGTTAAAGGAGAATAAGTCGTGATAGAGGTAAGAAATGTTTCTAAAAAATATGCAGATAAACATGTCGTCGATCAAGTATCACTTCAGATTACGAAGGGAACGATTACTTCTTTTATCGGACCTAACGGTGCAGGGAAAAGTACACTTCTCTCCATGATCAGTCGTCTCACGACGAAGGATCAAGGTGAGATTTTCATTGAGGGAAAGGACATTAGCAAGGTTAAGAGTAATGATCTGGCTAAGCAAATCTCTATTCTGAAACAGTCGAACAATATTAATATCCGATTAACGATTAAGGAATTGGTAAGCTTCGGAAGGTTTCCATATTCGCAAGGTAGGTTGACTACGGAAGACTGGAAGTATGTGAATGATGCGATTGCGTACATGGATCTTGAGGATATTCAAGATAAATACTTAGATCAATTAAGTGGTGGACAGAACCAACGAGCTTATATCGCCATGGTCATTGCTCAGAACACGGATTATATTTTACTTGATGAACCGCTCAATAATTTAGATATGAAGCATTCCGTACAGATTATGAAAGTGCTAAGACGGATGGTTGATGAACTCGGTAAAACGGTCATTATCGTCATCCATGATATTAATTTTGCATCTGTCTATTCAGATTATATCGTTGCGCTTAAGGATGGACGAATCGTTAAAGAGGGTGCTACACAGGATATCATTGATCGTACTGTTCTCAAGGACGTGTATGGCATGGATATTCATATTGAGAACATCAATGACAATAAAATATGTGTTTATTTCGCTTGAACAACCTCTTAATGGTTGAATCTAATTCGGGAAATTATGATGTGCATATACCCCATATGTAAAGGCGCCAGTGTGGAGTATCCGACTCATCAATGATTTTAATAGCATTACAAATACAAGCTAGGAGTGATTGAATTGAAGAAAAGTGTACTTATGATCATAATGACTGTAATGATGGCTGTAGTAGTGGCTGCATGCGGCAATAATAATACCAAAGAGGCTAAGACGGAAACGACTGAGCCAGTAAATACGGCAACACCAGCAGCGAGCAAAGAATTGACGATCAAACATAAGCTAGGCGAAGCCAAATTACAGACCAACCCTAAAAAAGTCGTTGTGTTTGACTACGGCGTGTTGGATTCACTTGATAAATTAGGTGTTGAAGTGAGTGGTGTACCCCAAGCCAACATCCCTCCATACCTTTCCAAATTTGAAGATAAGAAATACGCTAACGTTGGAAGCTTGAAAGAGCCTGATTTCGAGAAAATTAATGCGCTTGATCCTGACCTTATCATTATCTCTGCAAGACAAAGTGATGCTTATGAAGAGTTGAATAAGATTGCTCCAACGGTTTTCTTAGGGGTAGACAACACGAAATTAGTAGAGTCTTTCAAAGAGAATATGAAAACTCTAGGTCAAATCTTTGATAAACAATCACAGATTGACGAAGAGTTAGCTATGATTGATGCATCCATTAAAGACATCCATGATAAAGCAACTGCAAGTGGCAAGAATGGACTTATCGTACTTGCTAATGAAGGTAAACTAAGTGCATATGGACCAAGTTCAAGATTCGGAATCATTCATGATGTACTAGGATTTAAACCAGCGGATGCTAATATTGAAGTATCCACTCACGGACAAAGTGTCACTTCTGAGTTCGTTGCAGAGAAAAATCCTGACTATCTATTTGTAATAGATCGTGACAGTGCTGTAGCTACCAAAGGTACAGAAACACCTGCTGCTAAGGATACCGTTGAGAACGATTTAGTGAAGAATACGAAGGCATTCAAAGAAGGACATATCGTCTATCTTGATCCTAACTACTGGTACCTATCCGGTGGCGGTCTTGTATCCATGCTTGAGATGATCAATGAGATTGGTGCAGCGATTAAATAAGTAACGCCCACACCTCCCTTCCATCCCTCTCATATAGTGGGATGGAAGGGAGGGACATCATTCATGTCAACTAAATCCCATTACAGAACTGCTAGAAAGCATTTAAATAAGTTTGTGAAGGTTAAAACGAAGTATGGAAGTACTTTTTACGGGGAAATCATTAAAGTCAGTCCTAAGAGAATGTACCTGAAGGTTTCTTCTGTTAAGAGTAATTCTAAGGTTCATACTTCATTTGCACCTTTCATACTTCCTTTAGTCCTTTTCGATTTACTTGCGATAGTTCTCTTGGCTACGCCAAGAAGACGCTTTTTCTAATAAGGGATTATACCTATCAACTGCTGAGAGCATGATCTCGGCAGTTTTTTTGTATGACATCATCATATTTTTTTGTGAGGAAAAAAGTTAATTTCTAAATATACTGTACCGTCCAGACGGTCAAAAGGTCGGTGAGAGTTCATGAAAACCACTTCATCTTTGTCGAAGCGTCAGGACATTCTACGCTCAGCTTCTTATCTAGTCTGTAGCAAGGGCGTTTCTAACGTAACTTTGGATGCGATAGCAAAAGAGGCGGGAATTAGTAAAGGCGGTTTGTTGTATCATTTTCCGAGTAAGGATGCGCTGTTTCAGGCGATGGTTACGGATATTATGGATCGTGTGACAGAGAGGATTTATCAGAGGGTATCCGATGATCCTAACCCTCGGGGGAAATGGTGTCGGGCCTATGTGGAGGAGATTTTCACACAATGTGGAGGTCGCTGTGCCTGATCTGTTGGACTTCTTCCTCTACTAGTGATACGGAATATAAACTCCTTGAAGGAAGCTTGAAAAGTTATATCGTTGGAAGTACTGCTATCGCGGGGATGGAATATTATCGGCGAGAGATGAAGTCAGTGCTTAGCAAGTATGCTAAGTTCTCTACGCCGCATTCTATTTATCAATTGGCTGATAGGTCGAGGGGAATCATCTCTCCTGATAATAATTCAGGAGAAGGTTGGTTTCTCACAGCAGAAATGATGGAACTGATTGAAGGCGGTACAGATAATATCGTATGTATACAGCCTTTTGCTTGTTTGCCTAATCATGTAACTGGCAAAGGGGTTGCTAAAGGGCTGAAGTCTGAGTATCCACAGGCTAATATCACCTATATTGATTACGATCCAGGTGTAAGTGAAGTGAATCAGATTAACCGAATCAAGCTGATGTTGACCCCATCGCCTTTAGGAATGCAGAACAGAAGTGGTTAACAACAGTTATGGTAATGAAACAACAAAATGTTGTCTCAACGGAAGAGGGACATTCTCTTGCAGGAGATGAGAGTAGTCATAAGGTTTCTACATCACTATAGGATTTCATAAAGAACGGCGCCTCGAAGTTGAGGTGTCGTTCTTTACTGTTCACTGCTATAGAGAGCGGACAATTTCGCAGCAGTCTGTTTCCATGTGAAGTGTTGTAGTACGTCAGTACGGCCATTGTCCCCTATATTTTCTCTGAGATTTCTATTCTGAGCTAATTTAAGCAGATAATCTGCGAAGCCTTTCGGTTTACGGTATTGATTGACAAGGTAGCCATTGTGTCCATGGTTCACGATTTCCTGTATGCCTCCATTTCGCGAAGCGATAACAGGAACCCCAGAAGCCATAGCTTCTATATTAACAAGGCCGAAGGCTTCATGTTTCTGAGAGGGACAGACAAAGCAGTCAGCTAGGCGATATATCTTATGAATCTTGGCGTGGGGTATCGCACCTATATAAGTCATCGGTACACCTAAGGTTTGGGCTTGTCGTTTTAGCTTCCTCAAGTAGGAGGGTCTTGCTCTACCTACGACGACGAGGTGTACAGGTGTATGTTTCCGTACAAGATGTGAGGCTCGAATCAGTATGGGAACGCCCTTTTGTGGAATAACTCTTCCTACAAAAAGGATGGTAAAGACGTTACCAAGTCTAAAGTTTTTTCTAATGTTTCTTTTCTCAACTGATATAGATGGGCGAAATCGGGACACATCAACACCTAACTCAACTGTACGAATTTTTTTTGCTGTATGAGGAAATAGAGAGGATAGTTTTTGCTGTAATGAATGGCTATTAGCGATGATGAGATCTGCATTTCTTAAGTGTCTTGAGATTTTAGGCTTATGAGGAACAAACGTTAAGGAGTGAAGGAATAATGAAACAGGTGTGTGTGGGAACGCTTGTTTAATTAGAGCCATATAATATGGGCGATTATCGACTTGAATAAAGTCATAGGTTCTCCCTTTCATATATCTAAGTACGGCAGAAATATAAGTTGGAGCATTCCCGGAGGCTACTCGAACAATGTTGATATTACCGATGTGACTCTCATTCGCTAAAGAACGTGTACGTCTGCTGACAATGGTGACTTGATGGTTAGTCGCGAGTTGTTTAGCAATTGCGAGAATACATATTTCCACAGAACCACTACCTGGAACGGGTATTTGTTCCGGTGCAACGATAAGAATGTGCATAGCTCTGTCCTCCTATCTGTCTGACACAACTAAGTTATTTCTCTAGGATATGCTGTTTCTTTGGAAAAGGTATGGTCGAATGGTCAGTACCATTCGAAGGTTCTTTATTTCAAAGACCCTATAAATGAACTATACAAAGAAGCAAAGGGATGAATAGAATGTATAGATTTTGGCGTTGGGTTGAGGTTGTCATGATCGCTGTAGTTCAATTCATTCATGGAAAGAGAGGTTGGGTATGAAGGGAAAGCGAATGAGAACGATATCAAGTAAATGGCTCAAAACAAATGCATTGCTAAGTCACGACGAGATACGCCAATACATTCCAATGACACAGAGATTAACAAGTGGAAACCTTTCTTCCATGTTAGCTAAATATGGGATGGTCTATATTAAGCCTGAACGAGGAACGTATGGAAATGGGGTTATACGTGCCGAAGTATTGAAGCAAGGAGCAAATAAATATCAATACCAGATTGAAATGAATAAGCGAACTTTTAAAGATTATAATTCCTTTTTTCAATCTCTAAAGAAGGTTACGAAGAAGAGAAGCTATTTGGTACAGATGGGTATTTATTTACTGAAATATCAGAAACGTAGATTTGATATCCGAGTCATGGTTCAACTGAACCCTAAGAGAGTCTGGGAGACGACAGGCATTATTGGTAGAGTAGCCCACCCTGGGAAAATCGTTACGAACTATCACAGTGGTGGTAAACTTGTAAACATCGAGAAATTGTTATCTTCTCATCTGACGTTGAATGAACAGAAAGCTTTAATAGGGAAAATGAGTAAACTGGGTGTCACAATCGCCAAGCAACTTAGGCAGAAATACCCCGATTATCGGCAAGTCGGTGTTGATGTTGGACTTGATGTAAGCATGAAGCCTTGGATCATTGAGGTGAATACGAACCCAGATCCTTATATTTTCAAGAAACTTGCCGATAAATCTGTGTTTCGAAAAGTGATGAGATATAGAGGGTTAAAGGCTCCGATTCGTCTCCTGAAAAAGAAAAAATAGCAAACCTCCCGAAATGCCTGATGGAATTTGAGTCAGGTATTTTGGTGATCCATCTGATAAAATATATACAATTATTGGATTGTAAGATATATTAAACGTGTCATTTGGAACTAGAACATAGGGAGGAAACGATGATGAGTGAAAGTGGAATCCGTAGCATCACCATAAACCAAATTGGATATCCGATATATAGTAAGAAGCTAGCTATGTTTAAAGGGCGTGGTGGGGACTATCGGGTTGTGAACGAAGCCACGCAAGAGGTTGTCTTTTGTGGACAGGCTGGAGATCCAGTTAAGGATGAGGCAAGTGGGGTCACCATTTATACGGGAGACTTCTCGCTCATAGAAGAGTCGGGACAATATCATATTGAGCAGGATGGTAGAGAATCATCGGGTTCTTTCAGGGTGTCTGAACGACCCTATAGCAAGCTTCATAAGGGACTCTTGAAAGCGTTTTACTATTTCCGCTGCAGTGTGGATTTAGAGGAGGAATTCGCGGGCGCTTGGCATCACAAGGCATGTCATTTAGCAGAAAGTACAGTCTATCTTCAACCGAATACGTTATTGGATAGTCGTGGAGGGTGGCATGACGCAGGGGATTATGGTAAATATTCAGGTTCAGGGGCTAAAGCCGTTGCCGACTTACTATTAGCTTATGAACTGTATCCTGAGGCATTTAGTGAACCTGTCCCGTTACCAGAAACGGATGATCATACACCGGATGTGTTGCATGAATGTCGTGTTGAACTCGAGTGGTTACTAAAAATGCAAGAAGATGAAACGGGGGGTGTTTTTCACAAGCTGACGACATTGCACTTTCCTGCCTTAGATGTTATGCCAGAAGATGACTTGTCTGATTTATATCTCTCACCGATCTCTGCCACGGCCACAGGATGTTTTGCAGGAGTTATGGCTGCGGCAGCACGTATTTATATGCCATTCGATTCGGATTTTGCTGAAGGTTGTTTGAAAGCGGCGATTGCTGCTTGGAAGTGGTTAGAGCAGAACCCTAATGTTTCTGGATTCACTAATCCTACTGGAATTGTGACAGGAGAATATGGTGACGAGCAGGATTTAGATGAACGTTATTGGGCAGCGGCAGAATTATTTCGCTCTACGGGTGACGAGTCGTATCATCGTGTGTTTCAAGTGCTCTCGAAAGGATCATTTTCAAAGATCCATCTTGGATGGGCAGACATGGGTGGTTATGGGACCATAACCTATTTACTGCACGGGGAAGAACAAGTGAACGATAACCTTTATGCTGAATTGAAGAGGGAATGGCTGAAGGAAGCAAATCGACTTGTACAACAGGGGAATCAGGATGGATACCACATCTCGCTGCGAACGGAGGATTACATTTGGGGTAGTAATATGTTGATGATGAACAATGCGATGTTCCTGCTCTTGGCATATGTTCTATATGAGGATCCCGCATTTGAGGCGTGTGCATTGAATCACCTTCATTATCTGATGGGACGTAATGTGCTCGATATAAGCTACGTTACAGGATTTGGGGATCACCGTGTGATGAACCCACACCATCGCCCGTCTGTAGGTGATGACGTGGTGGCTCCTGTACCAGGTATGGTTGTAGGAGGTCCTGATCGGGAGCTTCATGATGATTATGTGAGAGAGCATTTACAAGGGAACCCTGCTGCGCAATGTTTCGTTGACCATGAAGATAGCTACTCTACCAATGAAGTGACAATTTACTGGAACTCACCAGCGCTATTCGTAGTATCTCACTTTAATCGTTAAAGGAAAAAAACATTCAATTCTTTAATTTATGAGTTAAAAATGATATTTATAGCATGTATAGTAATATTATACTAATATATGGATATTATTAGAGAGGGGCAAATGAACTTGGAATATATAGGAGAACCCATTATATCCATCCGTGATTTGGTCTTGAATTATGGCGATAAACCGATTCTTCGTAGTATTAACCTAGATGTCTTTAAAGGGCAGATTATCGGATATATCGGTCCAAATGGAGCGGGGAAAAGCACCACAGTAAAGGTACTGCTTGGACTCATAGGTGAATACAAGGGCGAAGTAAAGATTCTAGGAAGAGATATCTCAGATGGAGGCGTTGAATATAAGAGGAATATTGGATATGTACCTGAGGTCGCTGATATTTATGAAAGCCTCACAGCACAAGAATATTTGACGTTTATTGGACAGTTATATGGGTTGGAATATACCCAAGCGGACCAGAAAGCATTTCAATTAATGACAAGCTTCGACTTAGACCAAATGTACTGGTCACGAATTTCCTCCTTTTCCAAAGGAATGAAGCAGAAGGTACTGTTGATCGCAAGCCTAATACATAATCCTGAGATTCTATTCTTAGATGAACCTCTCAGCGGACTAGATGCTAATAGTGTCATGGTTGTGAAGGAATTACTAGCTTGTTTAGCCGCTCAAGGAAAGACCATCTTCTATTCATCCCACATCATGGATGTGGTTGAGAAGATCAGCAATCGAATTGTTTTACTAGATGACGGAAAGATCATAGCAGATGGTAGCTTTCATGAACTGCAGCAACAATCCAAGGAAGGATCACTGGAGCAAGTATTCAATCAACTCACTGGATCTCACGATCACAAAGGTGTAGCAGAACGGATTGTCTCTATTGTTCAAGAGGTGTAATCGATGAATGAATTCAGAACATTGAAGGTGTTGGATCGGTTTCGTCTTCTTTTTGAGAAATTCGGAATTAATTATGTGATCATGAGAAGAATCCTTCAAGTCAAGTTGACGATGGATGGCAGAAGAGTACCCACTATTATTGGGAATTCAGGATCGACTCAGGATCCGAAGAAGGATGACCAGAATAAATTTTTGCGATCCATGTGGTTGTATCTCATATTGGGTACGTTAGTCCTAGCACCTGTTGTTATGATGAATGACAACTTCATATTTCAAATGAGTCTCGTATTCGGAATTCTGATCTTCATGGTGCTGACCTCGTTAATATCCGACTTCTCATCGGTTCTCTTAGACATTCGAGATAAGACGATACTGAACTCGAAACCCGTGGATGCAAGAACCATTCATGCCGCCAAAATCATACATATTAGTATTTATCTTTTCTTCATTACAGCGGCACTCTCTATAGCTCCACTTATTGGTGGTACCATCCGTCATGGCGTTATTTTTTCAGTACTTTTCCTCTTTGAGCTAGTATTCATAGATATCTTGGTTGTAGTATTAACGGCGCTATTATATCTCGTTGTCCTTCAGTTTTTTGACGGAGAGAAGTTGAAGGATATAATTAATTATGTGCAGATTGGCTTAATGTTGGTTATGACGATCGGGTATCAATTCATTTCACGATTATTTAATATTGTAGACTTAAATTATGTATTTGATGGGAAGTGGTGGCAGTATTTTATCGTCCCCGTATGGTTCGCAGCTCCATTTGAACTATTCATTCATGGTGACCGTAACAGGGTCTTTCTAATTTTTGCTCTTCTGGCTGTACTAGTACCGCTAGTATCCATATTCATATACGTTAAGTGTATGCCCTCATTTGAGAGGAATCTGCAGAAACTTGAACACAATAGTGGGAAGAGAAAGAGGGGAAGACCTCCTAAAGGGACAGGAATATCAAGATTTCTGTGTTCTACACAGGAAGAGAGAATGTTCTTTCGGTTTACTTCAGATATGATAGGTAATGACCGAAATTTCAAGTTGAAGGTGTATCCATCCTTAGGCCTTTCTATTGTATTTCCGTTTATATTTCTATTTAATTTTTTGCAGTCTCAAGAATGGGACAAGATATCTTCTAGTAAAAGTTATTTACTTATGTATGCGGCAGCTTTATTTATTCCACAGGTGTTGATCATGTTGAAATTCTCGGACAACTATAAAGGGGCGTGGATATACAAGGTCATGCCGGTTCAAGATTTAGCCCCGATATTTAAAGGTAGTCTTAAAGCTGCCTTAGTCAGGTTGTTTCTACCGTTAATTCTATTAGTCAGCGTCATATTTATCATTGTTTTTGGATTGAGAATTATTCCTGATGTCATTGTGTATCTATTGAGCATATGTATTTACACCGTGATTACGTTCCGAATATTAAGGAAGGCATTACCTTTCTCGGAGCCATATCAGGTCTCGGGAAAAGGAGAGGGGTTGCTACTACTTGTCCTCATAGGTATTATGGGTGTATTCGTAGGGTGCCATTTCTTAAGTACCCTTGTAAGCTATGGGGTCTACATCTATATGACCCTCCTTATTATTGTGAATATTGTTAGCTGGAGTCGAGCCTTTCGAACCTCATGGGATAGGATAATATCATAATCACTGGGGTATGTCGATCTAGGATGAAATCTATTACCTAATTCATCCTTTTGATTATCTGTTGAAGAAGTAGTACATTATAATAGTTATCATTAAGGAGGTTCCAAAGTAATGTATTATGAAGACAACGAGAATTTATCTATCATGACATATACCTTGAACAGTGGTATTAAAGGTACAGTACCTTTATCTAATAAGCAAATTCAAGAATGGTTAGAGAATTATAGATCGAATACGAAATTCATTACTGCCATTGGTAAAGAGTTTTTCGGTCTTAATCCCGAACTTGTCGCGGACTTCAAGGTGCAGAATCGCTTCTCCAACTATGTTGAGATGATCAGGCCAATATCAGCAGGAGATCAAGAGAAGAATGATGAACTTTCACAAGCCTATGAAGAGAATCTTGTATTCTTTAAGGTTGACTGTAAATGTGGAACGACTTATACAACATACTCGCAATATTATACAACGAAGTGGTTCTGTTCGAAGTGTAAAGAGATTGTATTCATGGATAAGAAGAAAGGCAAGGTTCCTACAGATAAAGGTGAGGCTTGGTATATGACGAACAAGTACTTTGTGGAACGTGAATCTTAAGACAGGGTACCTTTCAACTTTCAAAAAGAGAAGGAACAGCTGATTGATCTCTCAATCGGCTGTTCCTCTTTGGAATATGACCATTTATATTTTGAATCGTTCAATGAGGACGTGAAGCTTCTCAGACATAACTGAAAGGAAGGTGGCGGAAGAATCGATTTCTTCCATGGATGCAAGCTGTTGCTCGGAGGCAGCGGATACACCCTGTGCTCCATCTAATGTCTGCTGGGCTACCTCTACGAGAACTTGAGCGGTTCCGACAAGGACATTTGCGCTTTCGGACAACTGACGGACTGCTATGGATACATGTTCATTTTGCTCAGTGATTATGGCGGCGGAAGCCTTAGCAAGTAATAATTAATTTATGACATAAGCTGTTGTAATGAAATGTGTTTCGTGATATTGGAATTGGATTAATTCAGTTTTTTGAAAATTTACATATTAATTGAAGGTTACACTTTTATTTCAGCTTGAAATCATTGTATTTTTAAATATTGTGTGACAAACTTCACAATGTAGCGTTATTTCGTTTCGAAATGTGACAAATGTCACACTTGATTTCGAGAGTGTCTGACAAAATATAAAATATAAGATATTAATTTTCGTGTACTTAATGATTAAGGTATTGGAAACTTTATACTAAGGAAGAGGGATTAAAATCATGGATCCGGTTATGCTCTCACGCATCCAGTTTGCGTCGACAACGTTGTTTCACTTTATTTTTGTGCCATTATCCATTGGATTGGCGTTGTTGATTGCGATTATGGAAACAATGTATGTGATTAAAGGTAAGGAAGTATACAAAAAAATGGCTAAATTCTGGGGACATTTGTTCCTCATTAACTTTGCTGTTGGTGTTGTGACAGGGATATTACAAGAATTTCAGTTCGGAATGAATTGGTCGGATTATTCGAGATTTGTAGGAGATGTGTTCGGGGCTCCACTAGCGGTAGAAGCGTTACTGGCCTTTTTCTTGGAGTCTACATTCCTAGGAATATGGATTTTCGGATGGGAACGTCTATCTAAGAAGCTTCACTTAATGTGTATTTGGTTAGTAGCTATTGGTACGACAATGTCTGCCTTCTGGATTCTAGTAGCGAATTCATTCATGCAAAGACCTGTTGGATTCGTGATGAATAATGGTCGAGCCGAGATGAATGATTTTTTAGCTTTGATCACAAACGGTCAGGTTCTATTAGAGTTCCCTCATACGGTTTTAGCTGCGTTTATGACAGGTGCCTTCTTGATTACAGGTATCAGTGCATATAAAATGTTGAAACGTCAAGATTTTGAGTTTTTTAAGAAATCTTTTATTATTGCTATTATTGTAGGTTTGGTAGCGTCAATTGGTGTTGCACTCGTAGGACATAGTCAAGCACAGTATTTAGTAAAGACTCAACCGATGAAGATGGCGGCTACTGAAGCGTTATGGGATACAAGCACCGATCCGGCTCCTTGGACTGTAGTAGCGACCATTGATCCGGAGAAGAAAGAGAATGGGATGACCTTCAAAATTCCATATCTGCTTAGTTTCTTGTCCTACAGTAAGTTCTCTGGCGAAGTTGTTGGGATGAATCAGTTACAAGCTGAGTATGAACAGAAATATGGTCCTGGAGATTACATTCCACCAGTCCGTACGACCTTCTGGAGCTTCCGCATCATGGTGGCCAGTGGATCGGTTCTTATTCTTCTAGCTATGTATGGATTCTACCTAGCTGCTCGTAAGAAGTTGGATCAGACGAATAAATGGTTTATGCGTATAATGGTAGGGGCTATTTCGTTACCATTTATTGCGAACTGGGCAGGATGGATTATGACCGAGATTGGTCGCCAACCTTGGACTGTTTTCGGATTATTCAAGACAGAAGATAGTATTTCGCCTAACGTTTCAGCTGGACAGATATTGTTCTCGTTAATTTCGTTCTCACTTGCTTATACAGTGTTAGCTATCATATTGGTTTATTTATTTGTTCGTGTGATCAAGAAGGGACCGAATGATTCAGGTTCCCATATAGAAGAATCTCACGACCCATTTGATAAGGAGGGGTATCATGTCTCTTAATGAGTTGTGGTTCTTGTTGATTGCTGTACTATTTGTTGGATTTTTCTTCTTAGAAGGTTTCGACTTTGGCGTAGGAATGTCTACTACGATTCTTGCCAAGAATGACACAGAGCGTCGTGTATTAATTAATTCTATTGGTCCTTTCTGGGATGCGAATGAAGTATGGTTGATTACTGCAGGAGGTGCGATGTTTGCAGCCTTCCCGCATTGGTATGCCACATTATTTAGCGGATTCTACACACCACTCGTATTTGTTCTATTGGCTCTGATTGGTCGTGGTGTAGCATTCGAATTTAGAGGTAAGGTCGCTTCTGAAACGTGGAAGAAAACGTGGGATATCGTTATTTTCTGCGGTAGCTTATTACCTCCACTTCTGTTCGGTGTGGTATTCGCTTGTCTTATCCAGGGCGTTCCCATTGGCGAAGATATGAATATGAATGCAGGATTGTTTGATGTTGTGAATGTGTATACCTTACTTGGAGGTATTACGGTCGTTGTTCTTTGTCTAGTGCATGGTCTGATGTTCACTACCTTAAGAGTATTAGGTGATTTACAGGACAGAGCACGTGCGATGGCTAAGAAACTTCTGATTCCTCTTGCTATTCTAATGGTTGGATTTGCTGTTATGACGTACTTTAATACAGATGTATTCGAAGTTCGGGGTACTATTCTGAGCGTAGTTGCTGTGGTAGGGGTGATCGCATATCTCCTAGCTGCATTCTTTATTTCTCGTAAAAAAGATGGTTGGGCTTTTGGTATGACAGGAGCTGTAATTGCCGTATCCTTTGGTGCTATATTTATTGGATTGTTCCCACGGGTCATGGTTAGCTCAATTAGTGATGCTTATAGTCTGACGATCACGAATGCTGCATCAGGTCAATATTCATTAAAGGTCATGTCCATCATCGCACTTACTTTGCTTCCTTTTGTACTAGGATATCAAATATGGAGTTACTTCGTATTCCATAAACGCGTGAACGCGAAAGATCATTTGGAGTACTAATGGGCCGTAATCTATTAGGCTTCAAAGGTGTTAAACCCGTCCTTGCGGCGGTGGCACTGCTGACCTTAGTGCAAAGTGTATCCATTCTATGGATGGCTAGAACGTTATCGGAAGTTGTCTCCGCCCTCTTTGCCGGGGGAACATTACAAGATCAGAATGTTGGAATCTTTCAATTCCTAGCTGCTTTCTTGGTTAGGCATCTCACGAATTTTGCGCAACAAAAAATAACGTACCGCTATGCTGAGCATATCGGTGCGTTATTGCGTAAAGGGCTGATGGATAAGTTATTCTTACTGGGACCACGATTCGCAAAAACGGAAGGAACAGGGAAGCTTGTCACACTTGTTCTGGACGGCGTTCTCAAGTTTAAAGTGTATTTAGAACTCATTATTCCGCGTATGGTGGCTACTGCCATTATACCCGCAGTAACTTTCATTTATATATTTACACAGGATGTTCAGTCCGCGATTATACTGTTAGTTACGATGCCGATTCTAATTGTATTTATGATCCTAATCGGTCTATCTTCCCGTAAACAAGTAGATAGTCAAATGGTCTCTTACCGTAATTTAGCGAATCATTTCGTGGATTCTTTACGTGGGCTTGAGACATTGAAATACTTAGGCCGAAGCAAATCGCACGCTCAGACGATTGGCAAGGTCAGTGATAAGTACAGAAAGGCTACGATGCGTACTTTACGTGTCGCCTTTCTATCCTCATTCGCCCTAGATTTCTTTACGATGCTGTCTGTAGCGTCCGTAGCGGTGGGTCTGGGACTTCGCTTAGTGAATGGCGATATGATGCTTGTGACGGCATTGACGATCCTTATCTTAGCTCCGGAGTACTTTCTACCTGTTCGTATGGTGGGATCGGATTACCATGCAACTTTGAATGGTAAAGAGGCGGGAGAAGCGATCCAAGCGATTATTGATATGCCAGTACAAAAGATAGATGTCACTTTACCCGCTGGATTTTCATATTCTTGGCATAAGGATAGTCAACTGACGTTATCCCATGTGCAGGTGCAGCATGAAGAAGAGGGACCCCATTCTTTACAGGATGTGACTTTGCATATTCAAGGGATGAGGAAAATTGGGATTATTGGTGAAAGTGGCGCGGGTAAATCGACTTTGATAGATGTTCTAAGTGGCTTCCTGCAGCCTTCATCAGGTGATGTAGTATTGAACGGGCAACGCCTTCCGGCTTTAACAGATGAAGCGTGGCAGAATCAGATGACGTATATCCCACAGAGCCCGTATCTGTTCAGTAGCAGTCTTGCTGATAATGTGAAGTTCTACACGCCGAATGCTAGTCAGGCAGAAGTAGAACAAGCAGTAAAGAATGCAGGATTATCGGATCTTGTGAGTAGCTTGCCAGGTGGTTATGATGAAGTTATTGGTGGCGGAGGTCGTACGCTTAGTGGTGGACAAGCGCAACGGGTAGCACTTGCACGGGCGTTCCTCAGTGATCGTCCCGTTATTCTATTAGATGAACCGACGGCACATCTGGACATTGAAACGGAGTATGAGTTGAAGGAGACGATGCTCTCTCTTTTTGAAGGGAAGTTAGTGTTCCTAGCAACTCACCGATTACACTGGATGCCGGACATGGATCAGATCATTGTGATGGATCAAGGGAAGGTCGCTGAGATTGGAACCCACGAGGAGTTACTCGCTTGTAAGGGCGTGTATTATGCATTAATTAGATCACAACTGGAGGGTGTGCTATGAGACGCGAACAATGGCTGCGGCCTTATATCACTTCATACTTCTGGCGTTTCGTAGTGATTGTTGCACTGGGTGCTCTGACGGTATTTACGGCAAGTAGCTTGATGTTCTCGTCAGGTTACCTCATCTCGAAGTCTGCTCTTCGTCCAGAGAATATCCTGATGGTGTATGTGCAGATTGTTATCGTAAGAACCTTCGGAACGAGTAGATCTGTGGTTCATTATGTGGAACGTCTCGTGGGTCATGATACGATTCTACGTATTCTATCAAAAATGCGCGTACAGATGTATCGTATTCTGGAACCACAAGCATTATTTATTTCATCACGGTTTCGCACAGGTGATATCCTCGGAATTCTAGCGGAGGATATTGAGAAGCTACAGGATGTGTATCTACGTACTATTTTCCCAAGTCTAGTAGCTTTATTGTTGTATACGATATCGATTACGGCATTGGGACAATTCGATGTACAATTCGCGTTATTCATGGCGTTGTATCTGCTCATTCTGATCTTGGTTCTACCGTGGATATCTTTGTGGCTTACGAAGAAGAAGAATAAGCAGTCACAGGAGAAACGCGGTCGCTTGTATCAGACATTGACAGATGCTGTATTGGGTATGAGTGATTGGGTGATCAGTGGTAGACCGGCTCAATTCGTTACACTCTATGAAGGTGATGAACTAGAAGTAGCAGGCATTGATCGTAAACTAAGCGCTTGGGCGAGATGGAGACAATTGATCGGCCAAGCTACTGTAGGTATCGCAGTCGTTAGTATGTTGTACTGGGCGGGTCAGCAGTATGCAGATGGTGCGATTGCTTCCACTATGATCGCTGCGTTCATACTTGTTGTCTTTCCACTCATGGATGCATTTTTACCGATCTCTGAATCTGTGGAGAAAATACCACGTTATCAAGGTTCTTTTGCGAGGTTGCGCGAAATTGAAGATGCAGGTATACAGGTTACGGGTGCTCAGAAGGATCATTCTGAAGCTGGTGAATCCTCCCCGATCGAGATAGTCGGTGAAGAAGTTGTAAACATGGCTAGACATGATGCACATATTAAGATTGATCATGCTTCTTATCGATATGATACTGAGGGTCCGTGGTCTTTCCGAGATATTATGTTAGACATTCCTCAAGGAAAGAAAGTAGCCATCATGGGACGCAGTGGCGCAGGGAAATCAACGTTGCTGAAATTGATCCAAGGTGCGATTACCCCTGAAAAGGGTAGTGCTACTATTCAGGGGACGGATGCCAGTCGATTTGGAGAACATATTCCTAGTCTCATTTCCGTATTGAACCAAAGTCCGCATTTATTCGATACATCGGTCACGAATAACATACGGTTGGGGAAATTGGATGCCTCAGACGAGGAGATTAGTGAAGTGGCTCGAAAAGTGAAGATGGATCGTCTGATTGAATCACTTCCTAAGGGGTATAAGACCGCGATGCATGAGACGGGACAACGATTCTCTGGGGGAGAACGACAAAGGATTGCTTTGGCACGTGTCCTGTTACAGGACACACCTGTTGTCATTCTTGATGAACCAACAGTGGGTCTCGATCCACGTACGGAGAATGAACTACTCTCCACGATCTTCGATACACTAGAAGGCAAGTCACTCGTCTGGGTAACCCATCATCTAGTCGGTGCAGAGCATATGGATGAGATTATCTTTATGGAGAACGGAAAGATTGAGATGAGAGGTTCCCATACGGAACTTATGGAGAAATACCCACGTTACCGTAATCTGTATCATCTTGATCGACCTGAGGCCTTTTTTACATGAGGGATTGTGACTGGGAAGCTAAGAGATAGATAGAGATAAAGATATAGATATAGATATAGTTAAAGAGTTCGACAAATAAAAAGTAGCTTTGAATGATAAAGGTGTTTTCCATTATGGAAAACACCTTTTGTATTACAAGAGGGTGGTTAGGTGATAGACTTGTGAATAAGTGTGTAAGGATGTTCAACTAGAACGGGAAGGGGATTGAGCAGATGTCTGGATCTCATGTAGTCGTAGCGATTTATGAGGATAACGATTTACTTCAAGTGGAGGAACTAATGCAGCTATGTCTCGAGGGAGAGAACCTTGGACGAATCGATCATCCACGTCGAATATTTGCAATCACTGCAAAAATTAGTGATAAAGTAATTGGATACATGGTTGGGTGGACAAATAAGATGCACCCGTACTGTACTTATCTCTCAATTGTTATTCATCCTGCGTATCACGGCCTGGGCACTGAAACGATGTTATTGCTTGAGATTGAGAAATTGGAAGTGAAATACCCCTTACAATCTTCTATTTGGGAGACGGCTCAATTCCTTAACATGACATATAAGAGCAACGGATTCAAAGAAGTAAGAAGAACGTATATGCCTGAATTAGATCCAAATGATGTTATGCCATGGTTGGAGAAAGAAACCCCTCGGATTGAAGAGAGTCAAGATATCATCATGAAGAGCTTAGATGAAGTTTGGCAAACACCTGAGCTCATGAATGAACTCATTATCATTGTAAGACAAGTGTATGAAGAGACCCACCTCGTAAATCCCATGGGTATTCACGATGATGCAAGTTGGATGAATTTCTTGCTAGCAGATGATCTTATTGCTGAAGCTTCCTATATAGCATATGACAGCAGTGATAATACGATAATCGGCTATGCTTTCTTACACCAGTCCGAACAACCGGAATATGTAGAATTAGGCTGGAGAGGGTGTAAGGAGAGTAAGGAGATGGGGAATATATGCGGTATAGGTAATCTCATGAAGCAACTAACTGCATGTCAAATTGCTTATGCATATCACCAAGGCTACACCCTGAAGGCGGAAATTGACTCAACCGATCAATATCAAATGGAGATATTGGCAGCCTTTCCTTTTAAACCAGCCCCTACGTGGATCACGTATCAAAAACAAGGTACTAATTAAGGTATTTAATTATATGGTATAATTAACCATTTCATCTTCGCAGGAGGGGAAAAATGATTATTCTCGCCATTGTATTAGTTCTTGTTGGGGTATTGATGGTAAGTAAACCTACTATCATTTGGACAATCTCAGAGAGTTAGAAATCCAACGATGGCACGGAACCATCAGATCTGTATATTCTTTCAATCCGAGTTGGTGGCATGATGTGTATACTTGCAGGAGTGGGTGGGATATTAGCGTTTATATTTCTTGACTAACTTGGCGCGACAAAAAAAATACCGTCCAGCATGGATCCATTGCCGGACGGTATTTTGAATTACAATTACGATGTATACAATCAGATTAAGTATTAAATCAATTAGTCTTCTTTCGGATGGATCATTTGTTCTGGGCGAACAATCTCATCGAACTGTTCTTCCGTTAATAGATTGCTTCGTAGAGCAGCCTCTTTAAGCGTCAGACCCTCTTTATGGGCTAGCTTAGCTACAGCTGCTGCATTCTCGTATCCAATATGAGGGTTGAGAGCAGTAACTAGCATAAGGGATTGTTCCAAGTTACGTTGAATAACGGCATAATTAGGCTCGATGCCCACGGCACAGTTATCGTTGAATGATCGAATAGCATCTGCTAATAGACCAGCCGATTGAAGGAAATTATAGATAATGACAGGCTTGAACACATTCAATTCGAAGTTGCCTTGGCTTGCAGCAAAACCAATTGCTGCATCGTTACCCATGACTTGGCACACGACCATCGTGAGTGCTTCACTTTGTGTTGGGTTTACTTTACCTGGCATAATGGAGCTGCCTGGTTCATTCGCTGGAATAATAAGTTCTCCGATTCCACATCGTGGACCACTAGCTAGCCATCTCACATCGTTTGCAATTTTCATGAGATCAGTGGCAAGCGCTTTCAGGGCGCCATGGACATAGACAAGTTCATCGTGGCTCGTAAGAGAGTGGAATTTGTTCGTTGCTGAAGTGAAATTTTTACCTGTTAGGGTACTGATCTCCTCAGCGACCATGTCTCCGAATTTCGGATGGGCATTGATTCCTGTACCAACAGCGGTACCGCCAATGGCTAGTTCACGAACGTACTCGACACTACTTTGAATCATCGTTTCTGTCTTCTCAAGCATTCTGTACCATCCACTAACTTCTTGACCTAAGGTCATAGGGGTAGCATCCTGTAAATGTGTTCTTCCAATCTTGATAATATCTTGGAATTGTTCGGTTTTGAGACGGAATGTTTCTTTAAGCTGCTTCAGAGAAGGTAGTAATTGGTCTTCGACAGCTATGAGTGCAGCCATGTGCATTGCTGTTGGGAACGTATCATTAGAGCTTTGTGATTTGTTCACATCATCGTTAGGGTGAATGCGCACGGTACTATCCTTTTGAACCAAAAGTTGATTCGCACGGTTCGCAATAACTTCGTTAACATTCATGTTGGACTGCGTACCACTGCCTGTCTGCCAGACGGCGAGCGGAAAGTGTTCATCGAGCTTGCCTTCGATAATCTCATTAGCAGCTTCAACGATGGCTTCTACTTTAACGGAGTCCATTTTGCCAAGCTTGCCATTGGCTAGGGCTGCACTCTTTTTAAGGATCGCAAATACCCGTATAAGATCCAAAGGCATTTTTTCAGTACCAATTTGAAAGTTCTCAAAACTGCGTTGGGTCTGAGCCGCCCATAGCTTGTCCGCAGGCACTTTTATTTCCCCAATTGTATCTTTCTCGATTCTGTACTCCATCTGCACGTCGTCCTCCTCCATAATAATCATTCCTACATAGATTGAAATAAAGTATGGCTCACTAGTCAATCCTTTCTAAGGAAGATCATGAATAGTCGTTCGTCTTTAGTTCAATCTATGTACATAGGAAATATATCATAATTTAAGGGGGAACTGGCAAATGTATTTTATCATTGGATGGAGTCTCGGAAGAATGGACATTATATGAAAAATGATACTCCAAATTTTGCAGATCATATATACTTGTAATTCGAAGGATTACTTTAGCATTTTAAAAGAAATTTATATACCGTAATGGAGAGGAGAGGCACATATGTGGACTGTCATGGTGGCTACAATTAGTGTTATTGTCGTGTTGGCGATATGTCTTATTGCTGCAAGTGTTTATTTCTATAACGTAGGTATTCTGCGTAACAATAAGGATTTCATGAATGTCGATCCTAACTTGATAAAAGCAACGCATCCTTGGGAGTATGCTAACGATTGGTTACAGACACAGCCCATGAAGACCGTTATTATTCGATCAGATGATGGTTTGCAGTTAACTGGCTATTATGTTCCTTCACTAACGGATTCGAATAAAGTAGTTATTCTGGCACACGGTTACTCAGGGCAAGGAAGAGACATGTCGAACTTCGCCAAAATGTATCAGGATTTAGGATATCATGTGCTGATGCCAGATGACAGGGGACATGGTCAGAGTGAGGGGCATTATATCGGGTTCGGTTGGCATGATCGCAAGGACTACTTGAAATGGATTGATTATATTATTAGAAACCAGGGGGAGGATTCGCAAATTATTCTTCATGGTATCTCCATGGGTGGATCGACTGTGCTTATGACGAGTGGCGAACCTTTGCCTGATCAAGTGAAGTGTATTGTTTCTGATTGTGCCTATACTTCGGTTAAAGATATATTGAGCTATCAATTGAAGAACATGTATAAGTTGCCAGCATTCCCATTGATTCCATTAACGAGTCTAATATGCAGAATGAAGGCAGGGTATTTCTTCGGAGAAGCTTCAGCATTAACCCAGGTAAGTAGAACGAAACTGCCGATTCTATTCATTCATGGCGATGAAGATAAGTTCGTTCCATACGATATGGTCCACCGCTTATACGATGCCGCAGGTAGCAGTGAGAAGGAACTACTGTCCGTGCCTAATGCCCAACATGGCAACTCCTATTTTGCGGATAAAGAAGGGTATGGTAGCAAGTTAACGTCGTTTGTGAGTCGGTATGTGTTCTAAGCAAAAGAGTGTTCGTGATTCATGATGAAAGTCATGATAACGAACACTCTTTTTTTTAAAAAGCTTATCAATAATAATATAGACTTAGGAAGAGGTAATGCTAAATGCTTAAATTAGTTTTTTTGAGCCTCAGTATTCTTATCTCCACTGGGGTTAACATGAATGAACATCAACAATCGGAAATTGAACAATTAAGTAAATACACTAATTTTGAAATTTACGCTCCATCAAATCTGGAAGCGGGTAACCATTATGAAATAAAAGTTCCTTCAGATATAAGTCAGACGAAATATACAGATTTGGTTCTAATCAACTATTTCAACGCCAAGGGATCCTATATAGTCGGAGTAAGACAACAAAAAAACAATGCCTATATAACTCAAGAAATTATTGAGTTTGATGTGAAAAATAGGACCAAAACAACTAAAAAAGTTATTCGGAAAGTAATGTTAGAACCCCGAGGAGAATTAGTTTCTGTTAATGGATCTGAAGGCCGGTATGAAGCTTATATAGGAAAAAATGCATCTGGCGGATTACTGAAATGGGTACAATCAGATACATATATTGAATTAGATACCTCGAGTCTATCTAAATCTTCCTTGATAAAAATAGCCGAATCCATGAAAAAAATTAAGGGGTAACTTTACACAACTCTCCTGAATTGACTCGAATATAGCTCGTAATAGAAGCCTTCGGCCGCCAAAAGTTGCTCATGATTACCTTGTTCAATAATTTGGCCACCATTCAGGACTAATATCTTATCCGCATCCTGAATGGTGCTTAACCGGTGGGCAATAACGTCCCTTCATCAAGTTCTTCATCGCTTCTTGAATATGCATCTCTGTTCGAGTATCTATGCTACTAGTCGCTTCATCAAGAATGAGAATAGAAGGATTAGCTAGAATCGCTCTTGCTATCGTAAGGAGTTGTCGTTGTCCGTGACTCAGATTGCTTCCTTCGGCTTGTAAGATCATATCGTAACCATGGGGTAACCTCGATATAAAACCATCCGCATTAGCTAGTTTAGCTGCCACTATGATTTCCTCATCCGTAGCATCAAAGTGTCTGACCTGGTTCTGCTTGGAAAGATATATCTTGCAGAACTAGCTCTTCCTGAGCGGTATCATAGGCGAATGATACGTTCTTAAACTGAATATGTCCGGAATGAATGATAGCAAATTGGTGTCGTTCTCTTGTGTGTATGTAGGGTTTGGAATTTCGGTCTGGGTATCCAGCACTTCGTTAATGCGCTCAGAGGATACTTTGGCACGAGAGACGAAAGGAAGCATGTTGCTAATCATGAGCATGGAGAATAATAACTGGGTGACATAGTTAATGAAGGCGATTAATTCTCCTGTTGAAAGAGAACCCCCTCGGGTAAGCCCCCCCACCATACCACAATACGGCGACCACGCTGACATTTAGAATGAGCGTCATGAATGGCACATTTAAAGCCATCAATCGTGCTGCTTTAATAGCAATATGCGTATATTCCTCATTAGCCCTCCCGAAACGTTTGCGTTCATAGTTCGCTCTAACGAAAGCCTTTACGACCCGAATCCCAGATAAATTCTCCTGAAGCACGTTATTTACGGCATCAAGCTTAGTCTGGACTTTGGAGAACAGCGGGAAGGACTTACGGATCAGAACGACTAATAAGATAAACAACAACGGAGTGGCTATCGCTAGAATGAGAGTTAATTTCGGACTAATTGATATAGCCATGATGAAGCTTCCGACAAACAGGAGCGGGGAACGAATAAAGCCGCGCATAATCATTTGAACAAATGACTGTATTTGCATGACATCATTGGTTAATCGAGTAATGAGAGAACCCGTCTTTATTTGATCTAGATTGCGGAAAGAGAAGGTCTGAACTCTCTCGAATAGTGTATTCCGCAAGTCCCTTCCGAAGTTCTGGGAGGCAATACTTGAGAAGACGGTACAACCCACACCTCCGATTGCACCAATGAGTGCTACGTCAAGCATCATAAGACCAGTCTTTTGGATATGAGCTAGGTCGCCTGTTATGATACCATCATTAATAATGCTAGCCATCATAATGGGTTGTAATAAATCCATCCATACCTCAAGCACCATGCACAGAGGACCTAATATACTTGATATCCAGTAGGGCTTTAAATACGATTTCAACTTCCACATAAAGGGCTACCTCACGGATTCGTAGGATTATCGGATTCATTCTCGTGTATTTCAAATAAATGAGTGAACTGTTGAATAATATCATCCACTGCTTTTAATTCCCCACTAATGACTTGTTCGATCGATTTGAATTCAGGCTGTTCTAGTTGTTGCATTAAGGTTGAACGTTTTACTTGTAATTGCTTGAGAAAAATAAGGATGCGTCCGCGGCGAAAAGTCTTCGCACCATGCATGTTCTTATCATCTCTATGGGAGGAACGTTGTGCTGAGGATTCCTCTGTATCTGTATGATCCAATTTCTTATGTCTTCGATCGGTATGTTCTCCGGGATCTTTGCGGTGATCGCGGTCACTATGATGCCGACCATGAAGTCTTCCACGTTCGCCAGAGCTTGAAGCTCTTTCTGTAGCTGCTCGGTCTAAGCTGCTGATTTCTCTTCGTTTGCTGGTAGTCGGAGAAGGAGAGGTTTGTTCTCTCTCGGACACTCTTTCACGTGGGGTTATACGGCGTCGCATATTCAACACTCCTTATTTTCGTATCATAAGTATACATTTGTATACGTCAATATATGTATACAAATGTATACTTCTAAAGAAGTGTTGTCAATAACATGTGTAACCATAAGTTGAAACCCTGTGCCTCTATCTAGTGGGAGATGCGGTTTTTGTGGTTTCAGAACAGCTGCGCTGAACGCAAATAGGTGTTAGAAGCGAAGTAGTTAGAATAATCGGCCATAAAAAAAGCACAGCTCTGTGGTGGAAAGAGCCATGCTGTATTCCAAGTTTATTTTTAAAAATTTAGACTAAAGGTTGTTGAATTAATGTAGCGAAATTGAACTGATGTACATGACCATCGTTTAGTGTAGTTGATCCAGTTACAAAGTGAACATGTTTTCCATTTCCAACAGGAATTGCACGTCCGGTTCTAATTTTTTTGAGATTATGGAAATGATTCAAGAAGTCGGTATGTGTGAGATCAATTTCATGAATATGACTGTTTCCTACCCGGATCACTTGACCGGTAACACCTGCAAAACGATGATTATGTCTATCGGCACCTTCCTCGGCTAGCTTTGTACTACCTTCAAATTCATGTACATGCGTTTGTGCTCTTGTTATTTTGTTGTTTCTTGTTATCTTACGGTTTCTTGAGATATTTTTAATCATGGTTATAAGCCCTCCTTAAGTGTTAACAAAGGTATCTTATTACGATGTGGCGAATAAGGTGCTAGGCGAGTATCTTGGTTAAACGGAGGTCATGATGAAAAAACCAAAAAGATTAGTGGCAGGATCGAAGATTGCAATCATATCTCCATCCAATGGACTACCCCATTTATTTCCGGGTATCTATGAACTTGGATTACAGAATCTCAAAGATATACTAGGGTTTGAAATTATTGAAATGCCTACAGCGAGAATGTCTCCAGATGATTTATATAGGAATCCACAATGGCGTGCGAATGACATCAATGAATGTTTTAAAAATGATCAGATTGATGGGATCATCACATCCATTGGCGGTTACGAATCGGTTAGAATTCTACCGTATTTAGATACTGAGATCATTATGAATAACCCTAAGTTCATCATGGGTTTTTCGGATGCTACGACCTTTTTGGCATACTTCAATTTGTTAGGGATGGTGACCTTTTACGGACCTTCTGTGATGGCAGGGCTTGCCCAGTTACAACATCTACCCGATGAATATGTGCAACATGTAAAGTCGCTGTTGCTTGAAGATCATTATCCGTATGCTTATAAATCTTTTGCAAAGTGGACAAATGGCTATCAAGATTGGAGCAAACCAGATACGTTGGGACAATGTAGAGAATTTCATAATAACGAAGATGGATGGACTTTTATTCAAGGAAACTCAACAGAAGAGGGTTATGCCTGGGGCGGGTGTATTGAAGTTCTAGAATTCATGAAGTCAACGGTGTACTGGCCGAGTGGATCTTTTTGGGATGATAAAATACTGTTCTTCGAAACATCAGAAGAGAAACCTACGCCAGGCCAAGTCGGATATATGCTTCGCAATTACGGTATGCAGGGCATATTCCAGCAAATTAAGGGTGTGATCTTTGGGAGAGCCAAAGATTATACGTATGAAGAGAAACAAGAACTGAATCAGATCATATTAAGTGTCATCAGAGATGAATTCGGTGCTGGCACGATCCCTATTGTTGTGGACGTAGACTTCGGACATACGGATCCCAAATTAATCATTCCCGTAGGTGGATTGGTGCAGTTAAATGCTACAACAGGAGAAATAGTCCTTCTGGAAAGTCCGTTTTCCTAATTGGCAGTTGGAATGATCAAGGAGAATAAAGAAAGTAGTATTTAGAACTCTACCGGATAGGAATTCGTTTAGGAGTACGCCATAGGCGTACTCCTTTTTTTCCAATTAAGGTGACGCTATAGTTATGCTAATAGATGTGACCATGCCTTTTTCAATTGTAGAATACTTCGTTCCATATCATTCAGATCAATTCCCCCGAAGCCCATATAGATCGTAGGAAGTGATATGCTTGGCTTTAATCCCTCATGCTGTGAACCATATACACGTACGCCCTCTGCTAAGGCTAGTTCTATTAACTTTGTTGCACTGCAGGTGGCTTTCACGGTTAATTCAATGTGAAGTCCAGCATTATCACCTTGGACGTGGATATGATCTAAGAAGTGTAGTTGAAGTAGTTGTGTTAGCTTATCATGCTTTTTGCGATATACATGACGAATCCGTCGGATATGACGATACCAATGACCACGTTCTATGAACAGACTCATGGCGAATTGGTCAATGCGTGATGGGCTGGAGAGGATATGCTCCATGGTATGAAGTCTCTCCAATAGAGGAAGCGGGAGAACCATGTAGTTCATGCGTAAGGCAGGTGTGAATGCTTTGGAAAATGTACCTGTGTAGATCACGACTCCTTTGTGATCAAGTCCTTGGAGTGAAGGGATGGTTCTACCGGTATAACGAAATTCCCCATCGTAATCGTCCTCAATAATATAGGCATGATGGTGATATGCGAAGTGGAGCATTTGCTGTCTTATGGCGTAGGGCAAGGGATTGCCGGTAGGACGCAGCGAGGGCGTCACATAGATAGCATGGATATTCTGATCCTCTAACTGAGCAATAGAAAGCTGATGATCATGAAGGGGGACAGGAACGATATTCCAACCATGAGAAGAGAAAAGATCTCCAACCTGAGCAATGCCGTCTTGTTCGAAGGCAACGGTAATAGGTAGTGATAAGAGTTGTGTGAGGATATGAATACTATATGAGATGCCCGATCCTATCACGATTTGAGCAGGTGAGCATGATACGCCCCGAGAATTTTTTAAATAGTGTGTAAGTTGCACTCGTAGAGTGTATTCTCCTTGAGGATCTCCATATTGATGAATGGTACCACCATTGTGGGAAAGAGCATCGGTCAAGACAGATCTCCAGGCTTGAAGTGGAAAAGAATGACCATCGACAGCCAACAGATCGAAATCGATCATCTTGTCGGTTGATAAAAGAGAAGTCTCAATGACTCTTACGCTAGGTGACTGATGAGTTAAGATGGTGCTCTCGTGAGCTCTGTGGAATCGGAAGTGCGGGTTCGACTGTGGATTGACCACATAGAGACCTGAACGAGGTTTACTAATCACATACCCTTCTTCTAGCAGCAGGTGATAGGCAGTTTCAATGGTTGTTTTGCTAAAGGAAGATTGCTGACAAAGAGAACGAATAGAGGGTAACTTCGTACCATCTTTGATCTCATGATTTTGGATAAGACCCCGAATATGTCTATATAACTGCATATATAATGGACCTTCTCCATCAGGCGACAACATAATATCAAACATGGAAGCCTCCAACTGACCTTTAATAATATTGGGTAACTGTTACTTTTTAGGAGGTCAATTATATTATAGACTAGGCATTAGGAGTACATCAACATACCCATCGAAAGAAGGAATCCTATGTCTCAGATCGTCCAAATCGCGATTGAACAGATGAATACGCAGCTCGAAAGAATTGAAAGTAATGTGAATCGGTTATCGGAAGAAGAGGTCTGGTCTAGATTAGCACCGGACATGAATAGTGTGGCCAATCTATGTATTCATTTAGCAGGAAGTGAGTATCAGTACTTTGTTAGTGGGTTAGGTAACCGGCCCTTTATAAGAGAAAGATCGCAGGAGTTCGATAGAGTAGGGGGATATTCTAAGAGCGAATTACTTGAACAACTCCACGCTGTTCGTAGGGAGCCTATTCAGGTATTAAATGAGCTTACGGATGAAGATTTGCAAAGAGAAGTAAAAATTTATTTCAATCCTGAGGATTGGAAGCGCATGATGGGGATAGATGCTGAATATTCTGAGCCATGTGTCATCAGATCCGTTCAAAGCCATTTAGTATACATTGCAGAACATACTGGATATCACGCGGGTCAGATCGTGTTAATAAACAAATTGTTATTGAAACGTAGTGCTGAGTATTAAAAATGGGGGTGAAGGATGTTGGCGGGAATCATTGAGGCAAGATTAGCAGCGTTAGAGATTGTACTTCCGAAAGGGAGTAATCCAGCTGCGAACTATATGAACTATAGCATCGTGAATGGATTACTCTTTGTATCGGGAAAAGGTCCGTCAGGTCATCCTAAAGGGAAATTGGGTAATGACTATTCAACGGAAGAGGGGTATGAGTTCGCGAGGCAGGCTGGAATAGAAGTGCTCGCAGTTCTCAAACAAGCGTTAGGCAGCTTAGATCGGGTGAATCGGGTCATTAAAGTTCAAGGTTTGATAAATGCCTGTCCTGAATTTGAGGAGCATCATCTTGTTCTAAATGGGTTCTCTGATCTTATGCAGGAAGTGTTTGGTGAGAGAGGACTTCATGCTCGTTCGGTAATGGGCGCCATTTCATTAAGAGGCAATCTTCCACTCGTGGTGGATTCTATATTTGAGGTTGAGATGGGTGGGGAGAATGTCCGTGTGTAACTAAGTCTTCTCCGGTCTATTTAAAAAGTTCCACATGATTATTCCGAAAAGTATACCGGATAAAGGGAAAATGACGAATGAAGTGACTACTTCTATAATGAACTCATAACTTAATAGGTGATCTGCAGTAAACCCGTGATCCAATACAGAAGTAAATAAAGTAAATAATACCGCAGTGGTTATTCCCCAATCGATGACTCCCCTTCTGATAACGAAAGCAGTTCTTCCTTTACTGATCAGTTTTTCTCTTTTTGAGAGAGTCATTTAATCACCTCGTTTTTATTCAGTGTTAATGCAAGTTGGTTCAATAATTCGTCCTTTGTGTTATTCAAATCTAGCTTATTCTCTATTCTTACTAAGGTCTCTAAGATTTCTCTGTTTGTCTGAGTATTTAACATTATCCGCCGAGCAAATCTATATATGCTAAAAAAGAATAATAATACTAAGGCAATAAATATGAGTTGAGTTAGAGCAGTACCCCAATGAAATGACATGATTTAATCTCCTTATGTTCGATTTATCTAATAGCTCCGTGTGGTAAGCAGGCTAGAAGAGCTTCTATGTTACTAGTGGACCATTAAAACCCAAGCAAAAACAGATAATACGAATATTGAAACTAATAAATTTAGTATCGCCATTCGTTTTCGGTTCTCCTTGAAGTTGGACAGGCTCGAGAATAGAAGAGTACAGCCCATAAATAACTGAGTATAGTCTGCTGATATTAACGTACTGTCGGGATTTATTAGGAAAGAACATGCAAAGAAAATAGTAATTATCGCAAATAGTAAAGAAATAATTCGAAAAGCATTTAACTTTCTCAACATAATACGTATACCCCCTAGATATTCGTAAGTTCTAAAAAAACTACGGTGTAGCGTGCTTTAATTCGAAATACTCGAGCTTCTGGAAATTGGCGAAGGATATTGATATTAGTAACCCCAGCCTAAAAAGTAGCTTAAGCTGAGGTTGATATCTCATTTTTTCTTTTTATGATAGTGATAGCCTGTGCAAAGTCCTTTTTGTTTAGATTTTGCGGAGCAATTATGCCCACCGTTTTTATCGGTTCTTCCTGAGTGTGCAAGAGCTGAAGAGGAGGTCCCAAGTAACACTATTAGAGCAATGAAAAGCACAATGATTTTTTTCATGTAGACTCCTTGTATGTACCCTATGCTTTAGGGTTTATTAGAATCCTTAACCATTCTATAACCAAACCATATTAAGGATATGAAGGCTATTCTTATAATTTTTTATTAAATTCTTTTTCAACTGGTGAAAGTAGTGTGTTATCTCACTTTCCTCAATCGGGTATCGTTGCTAAGATATCAAGTCCTTACCGATTATCATTTTTTATAATATCTTATTATTTTTCTCATCAATATAGATATCAAGAGCTTTAATTCCTCGACGAGCAAGTTTGATAAACATAATTGCACAATAAACTCCGAGCACAATAAGAGCGACATATACTAAGAGCATAAGAATAGGGAATATAGTGAACAAACCAATGGAGGAGACAGTGTCCATTATAAATCACCTCCTTTCTGATCATGTATTGATATTACTGTTGGTTTTTTTGATCTTAATAACATTATAAACGATCAGTCGACATAATTGGTGGTTTTATCCATATACACTTATGTTTAGGTGGGTAACAAGTGGAATTAGCTTGTCGAAACGAAGTACCCCGAGCTTAGCTCGGGGTACGCTTTTATCATATAGTTACCTGAGGATGGAGTATTCGTCTCTGATGTTTTTTCAAAATGAACTACTGCTTTAAGCTATTAAAAATATTTTTTGATGACGCGATAGATAAGAACTGCCGCTTCCGCTCTTGTCAGTGTCTGTTCAGGACGGAGGGCGTTACTATCGCCTTGAATGATTCCTTCCTTGACCAATAGTGCAGCGCTTTCCTTGGCATAGTCTGCAAGCTTCGCTGTATCGGTAAAACCACTAAGATCAGATACACTGTCGATTTTCAGTTTATCCAGTTTTAATGCTCTGGTTAACAGCACCATCATTTCTTGTCTGGAGATAAACGCTTTGGGTTCGAAGCGATCTCCTCCAGTTCCAATGGTGAGTCCAATCTTCTTAGCAATGCTCAAAGCGTCATAATAATAAGAATCTGATGCAACATCCTTAAAGTTGGAAGTTGCAACACCTTCAAAACCGAACACTCTCACTAAGAGTAGAACGAAATCAGCTCTTGTGATGTTTTTCCCTGGTTCGAATGTGTGATCCGCAGTTCCTTTGATAAACCCTTTGGCTGCAAGATACTCAATAGCGGTCTTCGCCCAATCAAAGCGTGCACCTACATCGCTAAATGAAGGGGTCTTATCCGGTTGCTTCGTCTCAGGCACGGGAACAGGGACTGGGTTCGTGCTATTACCCGAAGATCCGGAGCTTCCGTTGCTTGAGTTGCCTGTATCCGAACCACCACCGGCTGAATCCTGCGTTGTAACAACTCTGATATTACTGATCTTAGACAAGTTACCAGCTGCATCATAAGCGACGACAAAATAACGATATTTCGTATTTGGCATCAACCCGCTATCTCTGAATTCTGTTTTGTCTGTCGTTGCGATTAGGGCGTCATCACGATAAACCTTGTAGCCTACAACCCCCATATTATCAGAAGAAGGAGTCCATTTAAGCTCTATGGCTGTGTTGGATATGGCTACGGCCTTCTCTATGGTCGGTTCCATCGGCGCCTCAGTGTCTACAATGGTCGGTGACCACCAGTTACCTGACACCACCATCGTACTTAACAATCGAAGCGTGTTACCGAAATAAACGTCTTCGTCCGTAGAAAGCTTCACATTATGATCCCACAAACGGTTAAGCCAATCTTGGTTCTTTGCATCTAGCATTGCAGCAACCATCATTGGAGCAGAGAATGAGTTGTCACTATACTCCTCTAATGGTTCTGAACCATCCAACTTGTAGCCGGCTAAGATATGGCTCGGATCGTCGTTTGTCTTCTTGCGTATCCAATCGGTGAGCTTGTTCAATTGCCCCTTCGCCCGATCATCTCCCGTCAGTAGATAATCTGTACCGATGCGCCAAGGCGTACGAGAGGAATTATAGCTGTAATCGCCATCTGTTTCCGACTCTAGGAATATCGGTTCTGCGGGAACGGGGACGTATTTCCCATCTTTCTTCACCACAAAGTCAGGAAGAAGTCCGGCATTAGGACTGAAGTTCTTGTAGAGCTCCTGAGTGATCGAATACGTCTTGTCGATCACGAGGTCCCAATTGCGGTCGCCCGTTACATTACGGAAATCTCTCAGGTGTTGAAGCATAAAATCGGATGAACGTGTCGCGGTTCCGTACTTGGGATCGCTGTCATCTACCCAATCCGCTAGTTTTAAAGTCCACTCGGTATGATTGACGTCACTTTTCATAATGGCATTAATCACTTTTTTAGCTTCTGCTAAATAATTGATTTCTCCACCGCTTCCCCACTGGCTATCCGCAAGCAGTAAAGCGTATGCAATGTCCATATCTCCATCTGTAGCGGAGTCAACACCGTCGACATCAACGATGTCCTGGCCTGTGTCACCCTGCTTCCAAGCCATCAAGTCAGGATTGATGCTACTCGGATGAACTCTAAAGTAACGGTACAATCCATCAAAATAAGACTTGGCTTCTGGATCATGCCCTGCCATATTAGCGGTAATTAACATACCATAGCCATGCGCTTCAGAAACGGTAATCGCATCATATTCGACATCGAGTTCATCGTCATGTTCCTTCTCGAACCAATCTCCGTCGGCATACCATACATAGTATTGTGACGGATCCGATTCTTTAAGATAAGGATTCGGTTTCAAATATTTCTTCTTCCATTCATCGAACAAACGGGCCACAGTTGCATCGATTTGCGCTTGCGGCTGATGATTCGGTTTAATCGAGCCAGCAGCAAAGCTCGTATGCTGAGGGAAAGGTCTGAGAGTAGAAGAACCATTGGAAGATGGCTTCGTCTTCAGACGGATCTCGTTAGAAGCAAGCGATTCAACTCCGCTCTCGTTCACTGCCTTCACCGTATACTGATATTCTGAATTGGGATCCAAACCGATATCGGTAAAGGAGGTTTCTTGGGTCTTTCCAGCGAGAAGACCATTGCGGTACACATGGTATTTGGCTGGTTTTGTGCCGGAAGATTCCGTCCATGACAGATCAATTTGGAAAGGAGAAATGGCCTTGCCAACCAAGTGGGTCGGAGCCGAAGGCGGTTCATTCCCTGATGGACCTTCCAGTGTACGGACTTCCACCTTTTCAGAATTGTCTCTGCTACCGACTGCCTTGATGACCAGATTGTATTGGATTGCTGGATTCAAATCCTCGATTGTTAAGCTGTATTGCGTCGTATTCTCTTTAACTTGCTGATAGACACTCCAGTGCTTGCTAACTTTATCATCCTTCTCATACACTCGGAAACCTCTTACAGGTTCTTTACTGGACGCAGGTGCTTTCCAGGTAAGTATCGCCTTGTTGCCCTGCAGTTCAACCTTTGCCTCAACCACTGGCGCAGGCTTGGTGTCTGTACGTTTAATTCCGTAATGATCGTATACAAACAATCCGTTTTTTAGAAAATCACCCTCTTCTCCCTTTCCGTCCGTTCCTTTCGTTCCTTCCTTTCCTTCGTCCTTAACGGCTGCTGTCATAGCATCAAACTTCAAAACCTGATCCGAAAGGGACACATCGGTAAACATTTTCTTCTCAGGTTGTTTGTCGATCGCCGCGAAATAGTCGTCGTAAGGAATTGGATTGCCGTACTTATCTTTGATTTCTACAGGTTCCCAGTTCGTTTCTGGACCGTTCTTATACTGGTTATTCTTATAATAAAATTTATTGCCAAATGCATTCGACATGAGGTAAACCGTTCCTTTGGGATTGATGACGTTTCCTTCATCATCTTTTTTCAAATCTTCTGGATTAATAACCTTGTCGCCATACATTTGGAAAGACCTCATATACATATGATCGTGGGCCTCAAATACCATGTCGATTCCGAGTTCATCGAATACAGGAATCAGGTTTTTTCTGTAAAATTGGACGCGTTGGTCTTCCCATTGAGCCGAATTATCGCCGGCTGCATAAGGGGATTTGTGGAACATGACGAATTTCCATTTTTTATCTGTTTTTGCAACCGTATTTTGCATCCAGGTCACTTGATTCCAGAATTGTTCCTTCTTGTCATCATCCCAATCGACAGCGCTGCCGTCCTCATTAACCTTCCCATCAAATTGTGAGTTGAAAACCATATACAGCCCGTCACCGTACTCAAACGAATAAACGGAGCCGTCGTGAGTAGCATCTACAACTTTCTGGGGCAAGTTGAAATGATTGTAAAAGTTATTGTTCGGAGTTGTCTCATCCCCCTCATAGTCTGAGATCTCATGTCCACCCAGTACTGGAACATACGGAACTTTTAACAAAGGTTCCTGCGCCAGACCGAGCATCCACTGCCATTGCTCCTCTAGATCGCCGTTATCGACCAAATCGCCAGCACTGATGAGGAACTTGGGATTGCCGATGTAATTATCTGCTTTCTTGAATGTATCCGCCCATGGCTCGAAATCTGATTCGCTTGAAGCCTGCGAATCGGATCCAACAATAAACCGATAGGGTTGTGGAGTAGCTGTATCTGTCATGAAAGATCCGATAGAACTCCATTCAGTGCCATTGCCCACACGGAATTTGTATTCCGTTCCAGGCTTTAAATGATCAGCAATCACTTTATGGCTAAAGAACTTTGTTTTCTCATTGGAGGATCTGTCATCCTTGGTCATATAAGTGAAAATTTCATTTGCCTTGCCAGTATATTCGGTTGCCTTATCCTTCGGAAATTCATTTCCTTGAATCTGGGAGGCTTCGACGACCTGCACTTTTGTATCTGTCGTGATGTCCGTATACCATGCTAAAGCAATGCTTGTTTTTGGATCACCATTAAAGACCATATTAATGAGTTTCGGCATGAATGGTGAAGCCTGTGTTGTAAAGCTCCAACTGATATCCCGAACGAGCGGAATACCATCTACGCCATGAATTGTTGCTTTTGGAATTGTAACTGTGTAGGTTGTACCGTACGTCAATGCGTCATGTTCGACCCGCAGCATATTTCCTTTCACATCGATCTGCAAGCCGGGAGCTGTCTGATTCTGTTCATCTACAACAGTAATGGCTTGATCTGGAACTAAGGTGACCTCTTTGTTGAATTTGACCATAAACGGATCGGTTGCCGATACCTTCTTCGCCCCATCCCCAGGGAGATGCATCAGATCAATTGTAGGCTGAACGGGCACTTTTCCTGGGATAGGTACACCCTCCACAGAAATGTTCCGAATTCTGCTGGATCCTCCGCCGCCAATGCCGTCTGGATTTTCTTTGGCGTTGGTTGCACTGTTCGAGTTGACCAGCCAACGAATGTACAACAGTTCCTTATCGTCTGCTTCTTTTTTCGGAAGAGCAAGCTTGTCAAGCTTACAGGTACCATCTTCTGGGCAGGTATTCATCTGAAGGGTACCGTTCGGCACATCAGTCCATGTGGAACGATCAGTGCTGATCTGCACCTTGAAATCGTTGGGACCTGAACCGGACGAGGTTTGTTCAGAAGATAAAGTAATATCCCCATAGGTCGCCGTTGAAACTGTCGCCAACCAATATTTCTTACCTTCGCCGTTGTCCCAGCCTTGGTAGCTGATTTCTTTCTCATCTTCTTCGTAGTTTTCGAAACTACCACCTATGTTCTGGAGTATAGAGGCTGATTGGTATTGACCGCCAGTAGCAAGGTGGATACCATTCTCACCCTCGTTCTCGAAGATCCATTCGGCAATTACATTTCCAGATAGTGCTCCTACGCCCCCAGCTGATTTCGTTGAATCTACTATTGTACTGTCAGCATATGTAGCGTTCGGTACTGTCCAAGGAATCAGTAAGAAGGCCATAAAGAGAAGGGCCGCACGGCTCCAATGTTTTCTGCTTTTCTTCCTCGTTTTCATTGTTTATCCCCTTTCGAATAGTTAAAGCGCTTAAACTTTTAGGGAACGCCTTCTTAACTCTTCATGTCTATAAGACATATCTCCCTTCCTCGGAAATGATAGGATCTTGTTTGGTATCCCCTCATTGCTTAATATAGCGCATGATCTCACCTCTATTCTCGAGTTATCCATTCCGAATTTCATTATTTTCTACGTTTATTGCTATTATTTTAGCGAGGAAGTGATCACGTAGTATAAATTTAAGCGATTTAATTTTTAAGAGATATTACCTTTTTGATCGGCTTCAGTTACAATAAGATCACCAACAGATAAGCCGGGCTTCCGGGGAGGTGCTAGAGATTCACTTCTTTCGATCCACACCTTTCTATATCAGCAAAGAAAGCAAATCGAGCACAAGCATTCCTACGGTACACTATCACGATGCTTATGAAATCCTCTACTTAATATCTGGCGAGTTGTATTATGTTATCGAGAATCAATCGTATCAAGTTGTCAGTGGTTCATTGCTGCTGATTAGAATGAACGATGCGCATAAGTTGATCAATCCGAATGGTTCGACTTTCGAAAGAGTTACGTTACTGTTCCAAGAGGAGTACCTATGCGACTTGTTGGGAGGGGAAACCGCCTTTCATCCGTTGACCTCTTTTTTATCCGGTTCGTGTGTAATTCGGCTAAGAGGTCCAGAACAAGGCTTCGTCGAGGCAATCTTTGAGAAAATGATCGTTGAGCAAGCAAATAGATTACCCGAAACAAATCTTTACCTCAAAATTATTTTAACTGAACTTTTAATTTTCATACAACGTAAAAAGAACAGCTATGGTCAACACAACCAACTCTCCTCGGATCGGGTTCATCAGCAAATTTCCCGAGTTGTCCATTACATTAACCATCATTATGATCAGCGGCTTACATTAGAGGATATTTCAAAACGTTTTTACTTGAGTACTTCTCATTTAAGCCGAACTTTCAAAGAATCAACGGGGTTTACTTTTATCGAGTATGTCAACAACGTTCGGGTCAAACATGCTTGCTACTATTTAAAGGAGTCCAAATTACCGGTTACGGAGATTGCTGAACGCGTCGGATTTGAGAGTTCAACCCATTTCGGACGAATGTTCAAAAGCAATGTTGGACTTTCTCCTTTGAAATTCCGTAAATCGCGTGAAGTGACGATAAATTCCTAAACAATAAAAAAAGGTCGCATCCCCGGTAATGCTGGGAATGCGACAAGTCTAGTCCTTTTAAATCTACAATAATTATGATTTCAATTCATCCAAACGAACTGCACGATGCTCACGAGCTGAAATATTAGATGCTTCCATCAACTTCGTTAACGCAATGGCACATGTAATGTTCTCATCTGCCGACGTATCCTGCTGAATATGGGTTATCCATTGTTCGAAAGCACTAACGCGATTGTTGGGTACGGGGATTTCCACCCAATCATCCTTATATTCTTCTCTTTGAGATGTCCGAATGAGTAGCTTCTGATCAGGCGTTCCGTACAAAAGTGTTCCATCCGTGCCATGAACTTCTATCGTAAATGGAGAGAAGTTGTTCACAAATCCTGCTTCCACTACGCCTACGGCACCAGAAGGGGTTGATAATAACGCAACAGCGGTATCTTCAACCTCCTTTCCTGTGATATAGCCAAATTGTGCATTGACCTCAATCGGTTCCTGTCCTAAGAATAAGCGTGTCAGATACATAGGGTGACATCCAAGGTCAATTAGCGCTCCACCGAGACATTCTTCTAAATGGTAAAAGTGCTCTGGCAACCAGCCTGCTGTGGCTCCATTATGAGATATACGAACACGAACGTTCGTTACCTCTCCAAGTAATCCTTGCTTTAATACATCTTGAATCGCAAGTGTGTATCCGTCATTTAATCTTGGAAGGGAGACCGTCAGTTTTACTTTGGCTTCATTAATCGACTTTAAAATTTCATTGACTTCACGTAGTGTAGGGGCAATGACCTTTTCTGTGAAAATATGTTTGCCTGCTTCAGCTGCTTTAATCATTACTTCATGGTGCATGGACGTAGGTGCATCCACAATCACAGCATCGATATCATCACACTTCAGCATCTCATCCAATGAGTCAAAGAAAGGTACCTCTTGTTTCTCAGCTGCTTCTTTTCCCCGAGTTGGATTTTCGTCCCAGACCGCTACGATTTCTGCCTCAGGATGCTCTTGGGCTTGTTTGGTGTAATCCCATGCATGTACATGCCAATAACTGATTTTTCCGATTCGTATCATTTTCAGTCCACCTCTAGATAATTATTCAAAATATACCGTTGTTCCAGTCCGTGCCGATTCATAAATCGCCTCAAGTATTTCAGTAACGACGAGCGCCTGCTCCGGTTTAACGATTGGATCTGTGTCATTGATGATGCTTTCAATCCACAATCTGCATTCTTTACCCGCTTGGCTTTCGGATTCCCCTGCAAAATAAGCAACGCCACCTGCATTTAATTCTGGTTTTTTCGTGAATAAATGACCCAAGTCTTCTCCATTGATCCGCAGACCGTCTTTCATGTCTGCACCACCTTCGGTACCGCAAAGCGTAGCTTGTGCTTCGCCAACATCTAACGTATTCAGCGCCCAACTAGCTTCGAGCGTAACGGTTGCTCCATTTTCCATCGTAATAAATCCGAAAGCAGAATCCTCTACTGTAAATAGTGCCGGGTCCCAAGGTCCAAAGGCATTTGCTGCATCTTTCTTGCTACCCAACTTGTGATACACATTGCCTTTAACACTTTTAACTTTGTAATTGTCCATTAACCATAAGGTCAGATCCAGCGCATGGGTTCCAATATCGATCAACGGACCACCGCCTTGTTCATCTTCATTTAAGAATACGCCCCATGTGGGCACAGCACGTCTACGAATCGCATGTGCTTTAGCGAAATAGATTTCGCCCAATTCGCCTCTTTCACATATCTTTTTAAGTAGAAGTGAGTCTGGACGATAGCGGTTATCGTAACCGATAGATAGCTTTTTACCCGTCCGCTTGGCAGCTTCAAGCATTAACCTCGCTTCGGCAGCGGTCTTAGCCATGGGTTTCTCACATAGCACATGTTTACCTGATTCTAATGCATCAATGGTAATGAAGGAATGCGATTTGTTCGGCGTGCAGACATGGATAACTTCGATACTTGTATCTTTTAACAGCTCTTTGTAATCCGTATATATTTCTACGCCCTCAAGGTTGAATTTCTTAGCCGTTTCTACTGCACGATCTTCGATGATATCGCACAAAGCAACAATCTCCACATTGGACTGTGCTATTAAATTAGGGATATGCTTACCATTAGCAATTCCCCCAGACCCAATGATTCCTACTTTTAGTATTCTCTCAGCATTGTGTGTCATATAAAATTCCCCTTTGATAAGTTATAGAATTCCTATTAAATATTGTAAGCTCAGCTCAATACTTTTCAGTTGCGGAAGGTCGAACTCTTCTTGTTCTACGGTATACCATTCAACCTTGTATTGCTTGGCTGCGGCAGTAATGCTAGTGAAATCCATAATTCCTGAGCCAACCTCTATATTACTCTTGTCTTCTTTATTCTTCATATCTTTCATATGCAGAACCCTGCAACGTTCCTTGTATTGATGAATAAAGTCTATCGAATGAAGACCCGCATGTTCTACCCAAAATGTATCTAACTCCACAAATAAATGGTCTGAATGTGTATGATTCATCAGGAGATCGAGCCCATATTCACCATCGAATTTTTGGAATTCAATATCATGATTATGGTACCCGAATTGAATCCCATTCTCTTTACAGCGTTCACCAATGCGATTAAATTGTTCTGCGGTGCGTTTATAACTGTCCGAACTGTCACGCATCTCTTCTGGAAGACCTGGGCAAATGATATAAGGGCTATGAATCTCGAGCGAATAATCAATCGTGTGATCCAGATTTGCTTTAAGCTCAGAAATGCCAATGTGGCTGCCCGCGGCCTGGAGTCCCAAATCATTTAACGCTTTTCTTAAATCTTTCGCAGAAGTACCGAAATAACCAGCGAATTCGACACCGTCGTAACCGATCTCTGCTACCTTTTCCAGGGTGCCAAGAAAGTCAACGTTCGTTAATTCTTTAATTGAATATAGTTGTAATGCGATATTCCCCATGGCTTTGTGCTCCTTCCTTGTTACAAATAAAGTTACCAAATTCAGAGTATAAGTAATACAATGAAGCTATTATAAAATATCAAATATTTGTCCTTGTGGAGAGTGTTGTTATGACGGAAGCTTACTTTGAATCTAATCGGTCACCCTCGGGCTCAATCCATTATCCTTATGAATGTATGGTTCAAACAAGTGTTGGAAGCCGCTGGGTTGTAACTGCGCATTGGCATATTTATATTGAAATTCTATATTTCTTATCTGGACAAGCGAAGGTATTCCTTGGTGGCGAATGCCATATTCTAAGTAAAGGAGATCTTATCCTAATTCATTCTCATGAGACACATTCGATTTATTCGATGGACGTGGAAGAGGTCACTTTTGTCGTAATTAAGTTTGATCCGGAGATTCTATATTCCACTTCAAGGACGATTTTCGAATCCAAATATGTGCTACCCTTTACCATGGCGAAATCAACGAATCAACGGGTTTTTACTGAGCAAGAAATCATAGATACCCCAATTCCCTCGCTCGTTACAGAGATTTATGAGGAGTTTTCTTCGCGCAACTACGGGTTCGAACTAGCGGTTCGTACGTTAATATGTAGAGTATTTCTATGGTTTTTACGGAAGTCTCAGAATACTCAGCCGAATTGGGATGTAGCGCATTCACTGAAAGAAATGGATTTCCAAATGCTTCAAAAGGTTTTCGAATACATTGATGATCATTACATGGAGGACATTAATGCGGAAACGGCTGCACGTATGTGTAACTTGAGTTATAGTTATTTCTCACGAAAGTTCAAAGCGATCATGGGCAAGACGTTTACAAATTACTTGAACTACATACGGATTACAGAAGCTGAGAAGTTGCTGCTAACGACAGACACAAGTATGACGGAGATTGCTTTGGAAGTTGGATTCTCAACATCAAGTTATTTCATTCAGCAATTTAAGCAATATAAGAATATTGCGCCCAATCAATTCCGCAAAAAGATCAGTCAGGAAAATTCAGGAACTGCTGTAGAGGACATGTGATGGTGGGTATGCAAAGAGTAGAATACATGTAATTATGCTCTCGGGCGCATTAGAAGCCAAAACCATGTTTTACTAGAATAAAAAATTGACTAGAACAAAAACAAATAAGGCATCCCGTAGATCAGTAAAGCTACTGAATCATGGGATACCTTATTCAAGTAATACGTTTAGGCTTCACTAATATAAGATAATTAGATTACGCCGTGAGCCAACATAGCATCGGCAACCTTGATAAATCCAGCAATATTAGCCCCAACAACAAGGTTTCCAGGATAGCCATAAGTTTCAGCTGCTTCCGCACTACTATTATAAATGTTAATCATAATCTGGTGTAACTTCTCATCGACTTCTTCAAAAGTCCAAGCCAATCTCATGCTATTCTGTGACATTTCAAGAGCAGATACGGCTACGCCACCAGCATTTGCAGCCTTGGCAGGTCCGAACAGAATACCATTCTCCAAGAATACATCAATTGCTGCTAAAGTTGATGGCATGTTAGCGCCTTCTGCTACAGCTTTAACGCCATTCTTCACGAGTAATTTAGCTGCATCTTCATCAATCTCATTTTGTGTAGCGCATGGAAGAGCGATATCACATGGAATGGACCAGATACCCTGACATCCTTCGTGGTAGGTAGCGGTAGGGTGTTCTTTAACATATTCGCTGATACGTTTTCTTTCCACTTCTTTAAGTCTTTGAACCGTTTCATAATTAATACCACTAGCATCATAGATATATCCGTTGGAATCACTACACGCTACAACTGTTGCTCCTAGTTGAGCTGCCTTCTGGATCGCGTAGATAGCTACATTTCCTGAACCAGATACGACAACAGTACTTCCATTTAGAGTAAGCGATTGAGCTTGTAGCATTTCATTCACAAAATACACTGTACCGTAGCCTGTTGCTTCTGGACGTGCTAAGCTACCACCGTAAGCGATTCCTTTACCCGTAAGAACGCCGGCTTGGTTACCACCTTGAATTCTTTTGTATTGTCCGAACAAAAATCCGATTTCTCTAGCTCCAACGCCGATATCGCCAGCAGGTACATCGGCATCTGGACCGATATATTTACAAAGTTCTGTCATGAAGCTTTGTGTAAATCTCATGACTTCGTCATCTGATTTCTCTTTAGGATCAAAGTCTGATCCACCTTTACCTCCACCGATGGGTAGACCAGTAAGTGAGTTTTTAAGGATTTGTTCGAATCCTAGGAACTTGATGATACTAGCGTTAACGGATGGGTGGAAGCGTAGTCCGCCTTTATAAGGACCAATTGCACTATTAAACTGTACGCGATATCCACGGTTAACTCTTACTTGTCCCTGATCATCAACCCAAGGCACTCGGAACATAATAAGTCTTTCTGGTTCTACTAATCTTTCTAGAATACCAGCATTCATGTACTTCGGTTGTTTAGCGATAACCGGCACAAGGGAATCCAGTATTTCCTTTACAGCTTGATGAAATTCTTCTTCATTCGGATTACGTTTTTGAACCGTTTCAAATACCTCGTTAACATACTGTTTAGCTTTTACTTCACTTGGTTCATTCACATGTAGAAATGTCATATAAAAATCTCTCCTCTATTAAACTTTTTCTCTGTTTTTAAGAATTATACACTTTTCTGTAGCACTTCAACACATTAATACACTAGCTTGATATATATTTTATTTTATAGCCTTGATAAAAACATCTAATGATATAGACATAATCGTGCTATGATAAAGCAAATACATGGGAACAGGTGGTCCTATTGGTAGTGGCGCCCAAAAATGAGCTTAAACAGGTAAGAGTATCTGTTCGGCCTTTAGTCGAATATGTTTTTCGCAGCGGAGATATCGAATCTGGATTCCGTACTGCTGTCGCGCTTCACGAAGGAACTAGGATTCATCAACAAGTGCAGAAAATGTATAAAGAGGGTGATTTGAAAGAAGTATCCCTCAAGACAGAAATTCTATACGAGGATACGATCTATGTCATCGAAGGAAGATGTGATGGTCTAATCCACTTGGAGAATGGTTGGATGGTGGATGAGATCAAATCGACCTCTTCGGACATTTCACATATGAAAGATGGCTATGGCGTTCACTGGGCTCAAGCACAACTGTATGCTTATATGGTAGCGAAAGAACAGGGACTTGGTCAAATAAAGATTCAGTTAACGTATATTCAGGTTGTTACGTGTGAGGAAAAACAGTTCGGAAAAGTGCTTACTTTTGCTGAGTTGGAGTCTTTCATATTGGAGATTCTAAGCAGATACCATCCCTATGCTTCTTTACGGATAGTCAACGCCCGCCGTAGAGATGAAAGTATACAGTCACTACCATTCCCTTTTGATACCTATCGTGAGGGACAGAGAAAGCTAGCAGGATCAGTATATCAGACGGTAAAAGAAGGGCAGAAGTTATTTGCAAAAGCACCTACAGGGATTGGGAAAACGCTATCAACATTGTTCCCGTCTGTGAAGGCAATCGGAGAGGGATTGCTTCAGCAAATCTTTTACCTTACGGCTAGAACGACGACACGAACCGCTGCAGAAAGGGCATTTGAGTTGATGCAATCTAAGGGATTGTGTACACAAACTGTGACGCTTACGGCTAAGGATAAAATATGCTTCCAAGAAAAGGTCTCATGTCGGAAAGAAGATTGCTCTTTTGCTGATGGATATTACGACCGTCTTAATGGGGCTATCATGGATATGTTGTCGAATGAGACCCTGATGAACAGGATTGTGATTGAAAAGTATGCCCGCAAACATCAGCTGTGTCCCTTTGAGTTCTCATTGGATGCAGCCTATGCGGCAGATGCCATCATATGTGACTACAACTACATCTTTGATCCACGAGTATCTCTGAAGCGACTATTCGAAGAGCGGAAGAAGAAGACGGTATTGCTCGTGGATGAAGCCCACAACTTGGTCGATCGAGGTAGAGAGATGTTCTCAAGCGACATAGGGAAGACTGAATTTCTGGAGCTTCAGAGAGGCTATAAAGGCAAGAATGATCGTATTCATGAAACATCTCGAGCTGTGAATCAATATTTTATTCGTTTGAAAAAAGAATGTGGCGAGGGTAAGCGAAAGTTGTGGAACGAACCTCCTGAGGAACTTATCGACTTATTGGACCTCTTTGTTCAAGAGGCAGAACAAGAACTTCAAGGAGTCGGAAATGGAGAAGTCGATTCTCGCCAAGTGCTATTAGATACCTATTTCGCTTCACAAAATATGATTCGAGTATCAAAGCTTTATGATGAGCGGTATGTGACTTATGCAGAGGTCATTCGAAATGGCGTAACCATCAAAATGTTCTGCATGGACCCTTCAACCTTGCTCGCTAAAGCAGGAAAAGGATTTCGCTCGACGATATTCTTTTCCGCTACCCTTTCTCCCCTTCACTATTATCGAGACATGTTAGGCGCGGGAGAAGACGATTACAGTGTGACTGTACCTTCTCCATTCCACCCTGAACAACTAGAAGTACGAATTGAGCCACTCTCAACGAGGTACAGAGATCGAGAGAAGACCAAAGAAGAGTTAGTGCGCTTATTGAGTCAGATGGTACGTGAGAAGAAAGGGAATTATTTGATCTTTTTCCCATCGTATCAATATTTGTATGACATATATGATCCATTTATGTCGGACAACGCTGATCTGACCACGATTGTGCAGGGTACGGGTATGACGGAAGAGGAGAGGGAGGCATTCTTAGCGTCCTTTCGGTCGGATAATTCAGAGACGTTCATCGGATTTGCTGTGTTGGGAGGTATTTTTTCTGAAGGTATTGATCTACAGGGAGATCGACTGAATGGTGTAGCTATTGTGGGGGTAGGACTACCTCAGATAGGAATGGAGCGAGATTTGATCAAGGATTATTTCAATGGGATCGGCAAGAACGGATACAACTATGCTTATGTATTTCCAGGTATGAACAAAGTACAACAAGCGGGTGGTAGACTCATTCGTTCGGAACAAGATACAGGTATTCTAATGTTAGTGGATGATCGATTCATGCAACGCCAATATCAAGATTTATTACCGGAGGAGTGGAAGGGATAGATTGTGTTCATAATTAATTGAGATGCACATTTGCTCTTACAAAAAAGAGTGTCCCTAGCCAAATGGCTTTTGGGACACTCTTTTAGTTAATGCATTAATAAAATATTCATCATCGTAGGAGCCATTCCAAGGGTAAAGAGAGCAGCTAGAATCATCGAGACACTTGAAATAGTGCCACTTAACGCACTCATCTCAAATGCTTTAGACGTACCCATACCATGGGCACTGGTACCGAGAAGTACACCGCGTGCTACCTCATTGTCAATATGGAATATTCGCAATACGGAAGGTCCGATGATCGTGCCGAACAGACCCGTAAGAATGACGAATACCGCCGTTATATTGGGGACGCCACCGATGACTTGGGACACGTTAATAGCAATGGGTGTTGTGATAGACCGTGGCATAAGGCTGGTCACAAGCGAACTGCTCAGGTGCATCCATTTCGCAAGAAATACGGAAGAGACCATGGCTACAATGGAACCAAACAGTACGCTTACGATAATCTCAACAGCGTGCTTTTTTAATACCTTGAAATGCTTATATAACGGCACTGCAAATGCTACAGTTGCAGGTTGCAGTAAGTCGCTGAGCCATTGGCCACCAGTGTTATAAGATTCATATGGAACGCCTGCAGATAATAAGAAGACAACAAGTACGACGGGTGTAATTAGTAAAGGAGAAAGGTATACTTTCGACCATTTCTGATAGATCTTTTTGGCCGAATAATACACACCAAGAGTTAGGCTTAAGTAGAACAATCCGATCATCATGCTGCTCGTTTCTCCCTTTTCTTTGAAATTCTATTTGCCATAAGTCCCGTGCTTACCATGACAGTAAAAGTACTGATAAGGACAACAATTAGGATACGTATGCCATCCGTTTGAAGCATTGGAATGTATTTCATGACGCCGACTGCGGCGGGGACGAAGAGGAGAAGTAGTTCAGCGAGCAACCATTTTGCTCCGATATCAATCCACTCAAGACGGATAATGTGTGTCTCCAACAAGATGAATATCACGACAATCCCTACAATGCTTCCGGGTACTGGCAAATGAAGCCAGCCTGTGACTTGATTCATGAACATGGAGAATGCCATTAAAGCGGCTACTTGAAGGATTCCTTTAATCAAATTCATTATGTTGCAACTCCCTTTCATTCTGTATGAAAATTTTACATCAATTACTTTCATAGGTAAAATGAATATAAAGAATGTATAACATGCATTTTGTCTATGATAAGTACGAAGGGAGAAATGATAAGAATGGACATCCGACATCTGCAATATTTCATGGAAGTTGCTCGTCATAGAAGCTTTACGAAGGCAGCTGAATCTCTATACATAACCCAGCCTACGATAAGTAAGACGATCAAGAATATCGAGGAGGAACTCGGTATCATACTATTTGATAGATCCAGTAAAAAGATTGAATTAACGGATGCTGGGAGAATCATGTTCGAACAGGGCCAACATATTGTGAATTCCTTTCAGAACCTTTCATCAGAGTTACAGGATCTACAAAAACTTAGAAAAGGTCATATTCGTATTGGTCTACCTCCTATGATTGGTTCTAGTTTCTTCCCGGAAGTTATAGGGCTGTTTCATCAACAGTATCCAGACGTTACGATACGAATTTTTGAGGATGGTGCTAAGAAGGTAGAACTTGATGTCGAGAGCGGACTACTGGATATCGGTGTGACGGTACTACCAACGAATGACGAGATATTTCATTCATTTTCTTTTGTACAGGAGAATTTAATGCTGCTTGTTCATCCTACACATGCATTAGCAGAGAGAGACAGTGTGTCCTTATCAGAACTTGAAAATGAGTTATTCGTATTGTTTAGCGAAGATTTCGCACTGCATGATCTAATTATTACAGCGTGTGTCCGTTTAGGATTCCAGCCCCATGTCGTCTATGAAAGCTCGCAGTGGGACTTAATTAGTGGGATGGTAGCTGCCAATTTGGGTATCGCTCTACTACCTGAGACGATTTGTCGTGAAGTCGATCCTACGCGCATTCATATCGTCCCCCTCATTAATCCATCCATTCCGTGGCAACTCGGCATGATTTGGCGCAAAGAACGTTATCAGTCTTTTGCTGCACAGGAATGGGTTCAATTTACGAAAGAAATTCTTATGGAGAATAGTCGTACTAAGGGAGAATAAAGGATTATGTAGGATTCTCGTATTTGAGGTATTATGGAACATTTGACATATGGTTTTATCAGGAATTATAATACATAGGTAACCTAATTAATTGGCAACCTAACTAATCGGATGTTCAAGAGGAGAAACGCTTATCGTAATGGAGAATTTAAACGCGGAGAAATTATTTATAGCTTTCAAGAGGTTTAATAAGGCGGGGTTTAGTCATAGTGCGGTTAAGGGTGTTAAACCAAGTGAAGTGATTCTCATGTTCTGTTTACAAAAGAGAAAAGAGCCAAATACAGCAGGGTTAAGAGTTTCTGAAATCAGTGAAATTCTAGGTGTTACTTCTCCAACGGTTACTGAGGTACTTAAAGAACTGGATTCTAAGGGATTCATTGAACGAACAATGGATCAGAAGGATCGTAGGGCGGTTCGAATTAAGCTAAGTGAGAAAGGGGAAGAAGTCGTTCAAGAGGCATTATCGCTTACAGAGGCTTCTTTTAGTGGCTTAATTCATTACTTAGGGGAACAAGAAAGTAATCAACTGGCAGATTTACTCATTAAAGCTTGTCAATATTATGAGCAGATAGATCCGCGTCAGACAGAAAGTGGGGATAAATAACATATGATAAAATTATTTAAAAATTTAAAACCTTATCGGCTCCCAATCACCTTTGTCCTCATTCTGGTATTTATACAATCGTTATCGGATCTATTTCTACCCACATTGATGGCGGATATTGTAGATAAAGGAATTGCGAAAGGTGATATTCCATATATTTGGCAAATAGGTGGCATCATGTTGCTTATTGCGGGTATAGGAGCTATTTGCTCTATAGGAGCAAGCTATTTCTCCTCCCGTGTTGCTGTAGGGTTCGGTCAACGATTACGGAGTAAGGTGTTCAATCATGTACAGAATTTCTCCTTGCAGGAGTTCGATAAGATCGGCACAGCATCATTAATTACCCGCACGACGAACGATATTAATCAAGTTCAACAGGTGCTAATTATGCTTCTTCGCATGATGATAAGCGCTCCGATGATGTGTATTGGTGGTATCATTATGGCTGTAAATAAAGACGCCAAATTATCACTTGTTATTGTTGTTGTTATTCCTGTACTTGTTGGTGCGATTGCGATTTTAGCACTTAAGGGACTCCCACTATTTAAAGCAATGCAGGTGAAGTTAGATACATTAAATCTTGTATTACGCGAGAATCTTACGGGTATGCGAGTGATTCGCTCGTTCAATCGTACGGAGCATGAGACTAATCGCTTCAACGATGCCAATGTAGACTTAACAAACACAGCTATTAAAGTAAATAAAATTATGGCAGCGATGATGCCAATCATGATGCTTGTTATGAACTTTGCAACGATTGCCATTGTCTGGTTCGGTGGGATTCGTATAAGCAATGGTGATATGCAAGTAGGTTCTTTAATGGCATTTATTCAATACGCTGCGCAAATTATGTTCTCTCTTATTATGGTTTCTGTTATTTTTGTTATCGTTCCAAGAGCTTCTGCTTCAGCAACCCGCATTAATGAGGTATTGAACATGGTACCGGAAATTAATGATCCAGCACAACCTAGACAAGATAATGGTCAACGTGGTTACCTCACATTTGAGGATGTGACCTTCCATTATCCTGGCGCAGAACAACCAGCGATTGCTAACATTTCCTTTGATGCAAGACCGGGTGAGACAACCGCAATTATTGGAGGAACGGGATCAGGTAAGTCAACGCTTCTTAGTCTCATCCCACGTTTCTATGATGTAGGAAGTGGAAGAGTACTCATCGATGGTGTGGATGTACGAGAGCTATCACAAGAACAATTAAGAGCGAAGATTGGCTTCGTTCCGCAGAAATCGGTACTCTTTACAGGGACCATTGCTGAGAATATTCGTTATGGTAAGGAAGATGCCAGTGATGAAGAAATCCAGCGTGCTGCTGAAATAGCACAGGCCACTGAGTTTATATCGAATATGAAAGACGGATTTGAGTCCGATATCGCACAAGGCGGTAGTAATATCTCTGGGGGACAGAAACAGAGACTTTCCATTGCTCGTGCATTGGTTAGAGATCCTGAAGTCTATGTATTTGACGATAGCTTCTCAGCTCTTGATTTCAAGACCGATTCCAAACTACGTGTAGCAATGAAAGAGGTTACTGCGAATGCCACCGTGCTCTTAGTAGCTCAGAGAGTAAGCACAGTAATGGACGCGGATCGAATTATCGTGTTGGATGATGGTGGTATCGTGGGAATAGGTAAACACCGAGAGTTGATGGCTACCTGTGATGTATATCGTGAGATTGTATCCTCACAGTTGTCAGAGGAGGAAAGCGCATGAGTGAGAATGGGAAACAAAATAGATCTAGCTCTGGGTTCGGCAAAGGACACGGCCCTGGTGGACCAGGGATGATCATGCCTGGCGAGAAGGCTAAGAATTTCAAGGGATCTTTAAAAAGATTAACCGAGTATCTTAAGCCTCGTAAGATTACATTGTTATTCATACTTTTGATGGCGATACTCAGTACTTTATTTAGTATATACAGCCCTTTGAAACTTGGGGAAGCCACTACAACGCTATTCGATGGCATTAGTGGAATGGCGAAAGGTGTGCCGGGCGCAAAAATCGATTTCGATGCTATTACGCAGGTTCTGCTGTTTGTAGGGGGACTATACATCGTGAGTGCGTTGTTCAGTTATGTACAACAATATCTGATGGCAGGAGTTGCTCAGAAAGTCGTACTCGATATGCGGACGCAGATTAACAGCAAGTTATCTCGCTTGCCGCTCAAGTATTTCGATTCCAAGACACACGGTGAGATTCTGAGTCGTGCTACGAATGATGTTGATAATATCAGTACAACCTTGCAACAAAGTTTAACACAACTCATAACATCGGTTGTGACCATTGTTGGGGTCATTGTCATGATGCTAACGATCAGTCCATGGTTGACACTTATTACGATTGTCACCTTGCCTCTAAGTGTTCTTGTTGTTAAAGGCGTAGCTAGTCGATCCCAGAAGTATTTCAAGGGACAACAAAAGTCTCTCGGTGATCTGAACGGACATGTCGAGGAAATGTACACAGGACATAAAATTGTGAAGGCATTTGGTCGTGAAGAACAATCGATGAAGGATTTCGACGAAATTAATGATAAATTGTACCACTCTGGTTGGAAAGCTCAATTCCTCTCCGGTTTGATTATGCCTTTAATGAGTTTTGTTAGTAATATCGGTTACGTATTAGTGTGTGTCGTTGGTGGGATATTTGTCACGAACGGAAGAATCAGCATTGGGGATGTGCAAGCTTTTATCCAATACACAAGACAATTCTCGATGCCTATTGCTCAGACAGCTAACATCGCGAACGTTATTCAATCGACGATAGCATCTGCTGAACGTGTATTTGAACTCTTGGATGAAGAAGAAGAAGTTCCAGAACTTCAGAATGCCAAGACGATTCAATACCCACAAGGAGTAGTCCAATTCGAACATGTTAAGTTTGGATACAAGGAAGATGCCATACTCATTGAAGATATGAATATTGATGTGTCACCTGGACAGACCATCGCCATTGTAGGACCGACCGGAGCAGGGAAAACGACACTTATTAATCTGCTCATGCGTTTCTATGAGTTAAATGGTGGTGCCATTAAGATCGATGGCGTGAATATTGCGGATATGAAGCGTGGCGATCTTCGGAGTATGTTCGGGATGGTTCTGCAAGATACTTGGCTCTTTAATGGTACGATTAGAGACAATATTGCTTATGGTCGTGAAGGATCAACGGAAGAAGAGATTATTAAAGCCTCTAAGGCAGCCCATGCAGATCATTTCATTCGAACCCTTCCGGATGGTTATAATACAATTCTGAATGAAGAGGCTTCGAATATTTCTCAGGGGCAGAAACAGCTTCTGACCATCGCGAGAGCAATTCTAGCGAATCCGTCTATTCTTATTCTAGATGAAGCAACCAGTAGCGTGGATACGCGTACTGAGATCTACATTCAGAAAGCCATGCATGAGCTTATGAAAGGTAGAACAAGTTTCGTCATTGCACATCGATTATCTACAATTCGAGATGCTGATCTCATCTTAGTTATGAATCATGGGAGTGTAATTGAGAAGGGTAACCATGAGGAATTACTGAAGCAGGGTGGTTTCTATGCAGACCTGTATAACAGCCAATTCTCAGAATCAATAGAGGATGCAGTGTAGATAACGAAGATTAGATGAATGACTTTAAGGAGTACGCACTGTTTACCAGTGTCGTACTCCTTTTTTTGTGCTAGCTTAGGAAAGATAGGAACCAAACCGCGTGATTCTGTTCGTCCGCGGCCGCACGTCTGAATAATTCTTTTACGTAGGTGTCTTGTACCTGGTCTGAGACCTTGAGGTAATAATCGACGGTGTTTTGCTCGTCCTTAAATGAAGCTAATACACCTGCTCTATATTCAGTTGCACAAGCTTCAGATAACTTGGGAGCAGGTAAACAACCTGTTAAACAGGTGTAAATATGAGCAAAATGTTGGAAATGTCTGATCTCATCTTGACGTATTTCCAAAATCTTTTTTTTAACTTCTTCAGTAGGGGCCAAAGCAGCTAACTTCTCGTAGCAGGTAATAGCATGGTATTCACCATTCAAGGTTGTCATGAGATCTCGAACCAGTTGTGCTTCTGCTGCTGTTCTGGCTTGATCATAATGTGATAACATTTCCGTAATCCGCTCCCTTATCTAATAGGCTTATATAACATATGCAGGCCTACGCCTAAGGTTCACGGATAAAGTATGGATCAGTGGTCAGACGGCTACCCAGTACGATACGAAAGAGACAAACGATCGAGATACACGAGTTGTCATACCCGTGGTTATTGGTCTGATTTCATTGTTATTACTTCTGCGGGGATTATTCTAACGGGTACATTTGCTGTGACGTTTTACTTTCTGGCCTGGTGAGTACAACTAAGGTTGAACAGTAAGAAGAATGTAGTCAATAAAGATTAGATAACCGAATACCGAGTACTGGAAATAAGTGCGATGGCAGCACAATTGGAAAATGCGATGAGTCAGATTCATGTGAAATGATAGTAGTCTAGTTGGCAAACAGAAGACCACCACGGTTGGTATTATCCTCTTCGATGGACAGAGGTCATCCCATACTCGTGGTGGTCTTAGTGGATCATGATAATGTTAGTTATTCTTGCACTCTGTTTCAACATGATTTACGGGTCTAGCAGCCCACTCATCTGCTTGTGGTTCAATATCTACGCCATTCTCCATTTTCTTTCTTTCGGCAAGAGAATCTCCATCTTTATTTTCTTTATTTCTGACTTGATCATCAGTCTGATGCTCCAATGGATTTCCTCCTTTTTCAATGCTTTTTGCTTAGACATATTTTAGAATATCCCGTTAAACAGGTTATCATACAGGGGGGCTGAAATTCAGGATTACTCAATTAAACGAACAGGGATGTAAATATCAAGTTCCCCATAATCATCTCTAGCTAAATCACCATCAATGTATTCAAAGTAATAGCTGCCTACCTTTTCATATCCAGAGTGACTCTTCCAATAATAATCAATGAAATCCCAAACTTCACTCAAATGATCTATAGTGATCTGACTAGGGTGCAAGTTGCCGATGTATCTAAACACAGCATATTGGTTCGTAGGGAGCACCTCGTATACTAATCCTTCTGGAACATACGCAATGGAGGATACTTCAGCAGATGATAGGTAATAAGAATAAGAATCTGTTTCCTCATGCGTTAGACCGATGTATACATTAGGATGGGAACGATTGTGTATTCTATGGAAATCGTTCTGATAGAAGTCATTTCCCCTGCTGTTAGCTTCATAATACTCATCATTATCTGCGTAAGAGATCGCATTTCTCCGTCCTATCAATAGACTTTCTGGTCTTACCACGTAAAAGGGTTGAAAGATCATACCCTCCTTGAGATTACTGATCATAGTCAGACTCATCTTTTCTGTGATTGGAAGTGTATGAGTACTATGTTTTCGATAAAAAGCAGGTGTAATCCCGAATTCACTCTTAAATGCTCGAATATAGGATTGTTCGTGTTCAAATCCATAAGCTACGCTGATATCAATAATTCGATTGGAGGGTTCCATTAACAACTCAAAACTTCTGGCTAATTTTCTGGAGCGGATATAGTCTGCCAATGAGTGTCCGGTAACGTTTTTTATAATTCGGTGTAAGTGGTATTTCGATAAAAGGTCCTTGTGTTAGGCAAGCATGGAGACGAATGGACCCAGGAAGACAATGAGATGGTCATGTATGTTTCTCAATCACCGACGTTATTTAGAGATAGTGTGAAAGGTAACATTCGTCTAGCACAGATACAGGTAACGGATGATGATATTGTAGTGGCTGCAACACTAGCTAGAGCGGACGAATTTATAGACAACATGACGTACGGTTATGATGACCTTATTCATGAAAAAGGAAGTAATCTATCAGGTGGACAACGGCAACGGATCGCTTTATCCAGAGCTTTTATTAGGCAATCTAAGGTAGTTGTACTGGATGAGCCTACTTCTGAATTAGATGCACACACACAAAGGGAAGTCATGGAATCTCTGAGGGGTATTTTGTCTGACAAGTCAGCGATTATCGTAACTCATCGAATGGAGATGACGGAACTTGCCGATCGAATTGTGGTGTTAGATAAAGGTGTTATTGTAGAAGAGGGGACACATGAGGGGCTCTTGGCACAAAAAGGGATTTATAGTGAGTTGTATACAACCTATCACAGAGATTAGAGACAAATAAGATGATCAAATGAATATGGAGAAGTCCATTACAATGATGTATGGCTGTAACTTTACTTTGTTTATAAAGAAACGTATTCTTGTCTAACAAGAATTCTTTTACGATAGGGGATAAACATAAGATGCGACAAATTATATTAGATGTAGATACGGGGATAGACGATGCGTTAGGTATTATACTTGCAGTGAAAAGTGGGATCGCGGACATCGTAGGAATTACAACGGTTAGTGGCAATATTTCTATCCAGACTGCGACAACAAATACGTGTAAAATTCTTGAGCTAATTCATGCAAAGGAGATCCCAGTGATACAAGGTGCCGTCCATCCCGTTATACGCGAACCAAGATATGAGCATGATGTGCATGGGGTGGATGGATTAGGTGGAGCGTTGAAAGATATGACACCTTCTATAGAACCTAGGGATGGTTTTGCACCCGATTTCATTATTCGTACAGTGAAGGAGAATCCGGGTGTAATAACACTCATTATGACAGGCCCTCTTACCAATCTAGCTTTGGCTTTACGTAAATGTGCGGAACTTCCAAAGCTCGTAGATGAAGTTGTATTCATGGGTGGCGCGCTCAGCGTGAGTGGGAATATTACCCCAACAGCGGAGTTCAATATGTTTGCCGATCCAGAAGCAGCTCGGATAGTATTCCAAGCAGGTTTCAAGAAGCTAACGATGGTTGGTTTAGATGTCACAAGCAAGGTCCTTTTCAAGGATGATCATATTGCTCAACTAACAAATCCTGTAATTAAGGATTACGTAGCGGCTAGTTTGAATGATTACATGGATCGACATGCAAGAGTATATGATAGCATTCGTGCAAGCCTTCTTCATGATCCGCTTGCTGTAGGTGTTGCGCTTTATAGCGGTCTAGTGACCACGAAAGCTTATCACGTGGATATTGAGACCACTAGCCGATTGTGTGATGGGCAGACTGTCTGCGACTTCCACAATAGTTGGGGCAAATCACCTAATATGAACGTGTGTATTGAAGTAGATAGTGAGGCTTTCTTGAAATTATTTATCGATACCTTAAACAAATAAAGGTTCGTACGTTATCATCAAGTGTTACATATACAAGAAAAAGCATGCCTAAAGATCCTATTTGATCTCGGCATGCTTTTTTGTATTATATCTAGCTTATTACTTTTTTCGACCGGTCAAGGACAGCAATAGAAAAGAAATAATAATCATCGTGAGCGTCCACGCCCATGCCATATGGATATTGCCTGAATCTACGGCTACATAAATCGCTGTGGGGATGGTTTGCGTTTTGCCAGGGATATTGCCAGCAATCATGAGCGTTGCCCCGAATTCACCTAGACCTCTCGCGAAGCCTAGAATATAAGCGGACACCAATGATCTTGAGGCCAAAGGGAGCATGATATAACGAAAAACTTGCCATTCATTTGCGCCCATGGAGCGACTAGCTTCTTCTAAGTCTTTATCTATAGAAGAAAGTCCCACTTTCATCGTTTGATACACGAGTGGAAAAGAAACGACAATGGCAGCAATAACGGCAGCCCACCATGAGAATATGATAGGAGAGGTAAAGAACCATTCAATGGCTTGTCCAAGCCAACTCTTTCTTCCTAATATAATAAGTAGTAGAAAGCCAACGACTGTCGGAGGAAGAACGAGTGGTAGCATAAACAACGTTTCGAGCCAAATTTTCCCCTTGAATTGTCTTTTGGTCATCCACCAAGCAACGACGACTCCTAACACAATGGTTACTATGCTTGAGAGAAATGCGATCTGTAACGATAATCGAATGGGAATCCAGAACTGATGCCAATCTATATGTAACGTGTTCATTTAGGTAGGGAGAACCCGTATTTTACAAACGTATTTAAGGACTCTTCAGATTGTAGAAATGTGTAAAAGTCTTCCACTTCCTCAAGATGTTTTGTTGCCGTTATGATTCCCATGGGGTACTTGATAGTGGTATAAGTGGCTGGGTCTACGGAGAAAATGACCTTAACCTTTTCTGAAGTCAACGCGTCCGTCTGATACACAAAACCTGCATCGACATTTCCTGTCTCAACGTATTGAAGGACTTGACGTACATCTTTGGCTTGTACGATCTTCGATTGGAGCGTATCCCATAAGTTCGCCTTAGTTAAAGCTTCTTTGGCATAATTTCCAGCGGGAACACTCTCGGGAATGCCTACCGCCACCTTAGTTACATCCTCGTGAGACAAGTCGCTAACATTGGTGATCACAGCTTTTCCATCAGTAGGAACAACAACCACTAGTTCGTTAGTTAATAGATTCGTGGATTTATCCGCTTGGATTAATTGTTTATCTACGAGTGTCTGCAAATTCTTAGTGGCTGCGGAGAGGAACAGGTCAACTGGGGCCCCCTGCTCGATTTGTTGTTGTAGCGCACCTGAAGCAGCAAAATTAAAGTTAAGTTTAACATTAGAATGGCTTGCTTCGTACACCGTTTGTATATCCAGTAGTGCATTCGTTAAACTCGCCGCCGCTGAAATCGTTAGTTCTACCGTTTCTACAGGAGCCTCAGTCGTTTGCGTGGTTGTATCTTTAGATGAACCACAGGCAGTGGTCATAAGCGAAATAATCAAAATTAAACACAGAATATAACTACTTTTCATCACTCTAGTCATTTCGTAACCCTCCTAAGTTATAATTGGCTATAACTAGTTATAATTAGTATGAATTATACGCGAAATTCTATTGAAAAGTAAACCTTATTTATCCTAACGATTAGGGGTTATGTTAGAATAAAGTAATAGATTAATGCGGCGTTGATATACTAGAAGGGAGGCCCATATGACTAACGATGTATCCTATACAACAGAGGAAATTTCGAAACTTTTGAAGATTTCTAAGCTTACCGTATATGATCTGATAAAAAAGGGTGAGTTACTTTCCTATAGGGTTGGCAAACAAATGAGAATAGATGCAGTAGATTTAGAAGCTTACAAGCAACGAGCTAAAGGGTTGTCTAACACGCCTTCTATAAATCATGCAAAACAACTTGTCCCATCTTCAATGAAGTCGGGTACACGATCTATCGTCATAACCGGCCAAGATATTAGCCTTGATATATTAGCTAGACATATAGAAGACAAGACGACTGGGATACGTCCACTTCGTAGCCACGTTAGTAGTCTTGAGAGTCTTATATCTATGTATAAAGGAGAAGCGGACGTTGTCAGCACGCATCTCTTAGATGGGGATACGGGAGAATACAATCTCTCTTATATAAGAAGGTTACTTGCCGGTTCGTCCTATGTGGTAGTCAATCTATTGTTCAGAAGAGCGGGATTGTATGTTCAATCCAGGAATCCTAAGAAAATTAACCATTGGACGGATTTAACCCAGCCAGGACTAAGGTTGATCAATCGTGAGAAGGGTTCAGGAGCGAGGGTGCTACTGGATGAGCAACTACGTATACATGGAATTCAGTCTCACCAGCTATTAGGATACGGTGATGAACGGTCTAATCATTTAGCTGTAGCTACTAGAGTAGCTTTTGGCGAAGCGGATGTGGGTGTAGGCATTGAGAAAGCGGCATCCATGGTTGACCATGTCGAGTTTATTCCATTAATAAACGAGAGATATGATCTTGTAATGATGAAGAACGGGGATAACCTAGGCTGGATCAGATCACTCATGGACATTCTACAATCCGATGAGTACAGGCAGGAACTAAGTGCGATCTCGGAATATGACTTATCGCAGACAGGACAAATTATGCTGGAGACCTAAAGCAAACCTAAAGTTATACGCAACACAAATAAACCACTTCCTTCCCTTTCTATGAAGGAGAGTGGTTTATTTGTGTTTTAGAAAGCTCTATCGATTATACGGTTAAAAAACAGGTGTGGTGTTTCAGGGCCTAAGCGGGATCGGAAGGACAACAATCTCAATCCCAATCTATCATCGTAGCTGTCATCCTACACGACCATTTGGAAAACACCGGTTACTATGGTGAGCCATCTATATTTTTATGCGTATAAATCTAGTTTCTTTAGAGGTTCCTGGGCAGGTCCTTCAAGAACATTTCCATCGTAACCAAATCTGGAACCGTGACAAGGACAATCCCAAGAGCGGTCTCCTTCATTCCATTCTACCTCGCAGCCCAAGTGGGTGCATGTCGTATCGACTAGATGAAGCTCGCCGTCACTGTCACGGTACGCACCGGCTCTTTTTCCGTAATGTGTTACGACGGCACCTTCATCTTTCTGAAGATCATTGGCTTGGGTATACACAATGCCTAACTTGCCGGATAACATCTCCTTAGCTACATTGGCATTTTGTACGATGAAATTCTTAATACTTGGATTAGGGTGTAATCGTGAAGGAGAGAAAAGTTCGGAATAAGGGTTCTCTCTTCCTTGGATCTGATCGGTGATGAGTCTTGCAGATAACGTTCCGCTTGTCATTCCCCACTTGGCGAATCCAGTCGCTACATAAATACCTTCATCGCTAGCGGTAATTTGGCCGATATAAGGAACCTTATCGAGGGTGAATAGATCCTGAGCAGACCACCGGAAAGGAATTCCCGTCATGCCTAACAGCTTATCACCGAATTCTTCCAGGTTCTCATAATGCCGATAGGTGCATATCCCTTGTCCGGTCTTATGGCTGTCTCCACCAACGAGAACGAGCGATTCTCCATTCCATGAAGCGGATCTTAGAGAACGTATGGGCTCGTCAACGCTGATATACATTCCACCAGCAAAAGGTGTTTGTGGTTTCATAGCAACAACATAGGATCGTTCTGCATGAAGGCGTGAGAAGTAGAACCCTCCTCCATCCGTGAATGGGAAGTGGGAGGCTGAGACGACATGCTGACATGTGACTTGGTGATTACCATGAAGTGTTGAGAGCGTGAAAGGTCGCTCTCCTTCGAGCTTTTCACTAACGACTGTATTCTCATAAATTACACCACCGGCTTTGACAATGGATTCCACCAGACGTTTCAAATAAGCTAAAGGATGGAACTGCGCTTGACCAGGTAACTGAATGGCGCCTTTAATATGAAGGGGGATAGGGAGAGTGTCTTTCCATAACCCTGGAATTCCGAGTTTCTCGTAGGCTTTAAATTCCTTGATAAGCTTGGCTTCTGCTTGCTCGCCTTCGGCATACAGATAGGCGTCTTCTTCTTTCCATTCACAAGGGATGTCAAGTTCTTTCACCGTTTGTGCCAGCCATTTAATTGCCTCATTGTTCGCATGATAGTACTTGGCGGCTAGTTCCTCTCCCAAATGCTGAATCAGTTCGTCATAGATTAGGCCATGCTGGGCGGTAACCTTAGCAGTGGTATGTCCGGTGGTCCCTTCTAATATTTGGCCTGCATCTAGTAATGCAACTCTTAATCCTTCTTTAGATAATAAGTAGGCAGTCGTTATACCTGCGATTCCAGCACCTACGATAGCTACATCTACCTTAATATCTTCCGCCAGTTTAGGAAAAGTTGGTAGTTCGGTTGAGGCCCGCCAAAGGGATTCGGGATATTGGGGCAGTTGATGTGATGGTTCTAAGTGATTAGTCACAGCAGGGTTCCTCCTAGTTAGGTTAGTGATTTCGATTAGTTTGCCTCATTATTCCTAAATTACTATTATTTTTGCAAAAGAATCTATTTGTGATGTGGGCATGTCGTGAATTAACCTTTCCAAAGGACACACGGAATGTTTACAATAAGGTCATGAAACATAATTAACAAAACATACTTCCAGAGGAGGATATTCAATTATGAAGTACCGGAGACTTGGAGCCAGTGGACTAAAGGTGAGTGAGATCAGCCTGGGTAGTTGGTTAACTTACGGTGGGTATGTGGAACAAGAGAATGCGGTTAAGGCGATACAGACGGCCTATGATGCGGGTGTTAATTTTTTTGATACGGCAAATGTATATGAGCGTGGAGCAGCCGAACAATTGTTAGGTCCGACACTTAAAGCGTATCCACGTGAATCGTATGTTTTGGCAACAAAAGTATTTGGTGACATGGGAGATGGACCCAATGATTCAGGGTTATCCCGTAAACATATTATGGAACAGTGTCATGCAAGTCTGAAACGTCTGGATACGGACTATGTTGATATTTATTATTGCCACCGTTTCCATCCTGAGACGCCAATCGAAGAAACATTACGTGCATTAGATGACTTGGTACGTCAGGGTAAAGTTCTCTACGTTGGTGTGAGTCGGTGGACAGCGGCACAGATGGAAGCTGCACTTGCAGTAGCTGACCGTTACTTACTTGATCGTATCGTTGTAAATCAGCCACTCTACAATATGTTCGAGCGTGAAATTGAGAAAGAAATTATTCCTCTCGGTGAGAAGAAGGGTATTGGACAAGTGGTGTATTCCCCATTAGCACAAGGTTTATTGACGGGTAAATATAGTTCTTCAGCTAACATACCAGAGAATAGCCGTGCCGCTAAGCTTGCTTGGAATCAGGATAAGATTAGTGATGTACGTATTGCTAAAGTTAGACAACTTGAGGAAGTGGCAAATGATCTGGGCATAAAGGTCGGACAATTAGCATTAGCGTGGATATTGCGTCAGAACAACGTATCTAGTGCATTGGTTGGGGCGAGTCGTCCCGAGCAAGTGGTGCAGAATGTTGAAGCTTCAGGGATCACCTTATCTGAAGACGTTCTGGAACGTATCGAGCAAATACTTGTGTAATTAAAAGGAATAGAGCGAGGCAGTCAAAAGGCATGGAAGGTGCACTTGGCTGCTTTATTTGTAATTTAATTTAATTCCTTTTTATTTAGGTGATATGGAGAAACTTATCCAGTTGTATTCATTTTTTGGTTATTATTACCGATATTTTATTTGTTGTTAATAAGTAATAGCCAAGGGAGAGATATTGTGGGAAATTGTAGCGAGAGAAGATCTAGAACAGATCGAAGAGGTATCAACTTGGTAGTAGCCTTCACCATGGCAGTATACGCAATGATGAGTGTTTCTGGCGTGGTCCATGCGGATGAGCCAAAGCAAGAATTGAACTGGGTACAGGGTTCGGGTCAAGAAGTTGGACTTGGATCGATAGCAAAGCTTAAATTACAGGAAGGTCTGGTATTTCTAGATAAGGATGATACTGTAGCTAATGAGCTTTCTTACGGTGGAGTACCGAGTAACAAGGAGATTGGATCCGTATTTCCAACGGATGAGAATGAAACATGGTCTGTGTTTTTTGATTATGACGATATAGGCCATATTGCGGATGACGAGAAGAATGATATCGATGCAGACGCATTGCTGGAAAGTTATAAAGTAGGAACGGAAGCAGCTAATAAGGAAACAACAGAGGAGAATCACTTGTTTGTGGATGGTTGGGACGTTCCGCCAACCTATGATGACAATCTACATAGTCTGAAATGGTCACTTCTTGCTCATGATAACAAGAATGAAACTCTTATCAATTACAATGTTCGTATATTGACGAGGGAAGGTTATATTTCTGCGATACTAGTATCGGATCCTACACATTTGGCCGAGGACCGTAAGTCGTTTGAGAATATCGTATTATCCAACTTCTCAGTGAATTCGGGCGAAGGTTATGCAGACTTTGACGAATCGACGGATAAGCTGGCTGAGATAGGACTTGCTGGACTGATCATAGGTGGTGGTGGATTGGTTGTAGCGAAGAAAGTTGGCTTAATTGCAATGCTTGTCGTCCTTATCAAAAAGTTTGGAATCGTAGCGGTTGTTGCTATTGCCGGATTATTTAAATATCTACGTAGAGGCCGTAAAAAGGAAGAAACGACGATTATGCCCAATAATGATCCTAATGTTCCAATAGATTCAGATTCTAGACCATAGAAATGAAATGTAAAGAAGCCGTTATCGTAGTCTACGATAACGGCTTCTTTACATTTCTAAAGGATATGGACATGACTTATTTCGTGGGCTCAAGTTCCAAGGAACATACTTTATTACGGCCTGTATTCTTAGCTTCATAGAGCGCCTTATCGGCCATATCCACAAGAACATGTCCAGTGGGAACAGCTACTGTATCTGGATAAGTAGCAACTCCAATCGAGATCGTGATAGATACAGGTATTTGATCAGGAAGAATAAAAGGATGATTCTGAACGCCTAGACGTATTCTTTCAGCAATAACTAAAGCATGTTGATGGGGGCAATCCAACAGTAATACAGTGAATTCCTCGCCACCATTTCGTGAGACAACATCAAATGAACGAGAATAGTCTAGTAGTATTTTTGCAATCGATTTAAGTACAATATCTCCAGATGAATGACCATAGGTGTCATTTATTTTTTTGAAATGATCAATATCGATGACTAGTAGTGATAAGGTTTCTCCACGCTGATTGGCATGAGCCAGGTGGGTTTTTATGGCTACATCAAATGATCGTAAATTGTTGAGCTGTGTTAAGTGGTCGGTAGTTGCCCTTTTTTCTAGTTGAACAAATAGCTTATTTGTTGAATAAATATATTCAGTTATCGCATATACAAATAATCCCCCGATGATGGCTATACCAAATTGGAGAGGATAGAAGCTCAAGACGGTAGGAATATCCTTGATATTAATCATGAGAGAAATGAAGATAACGAACATACTAAGTACATTCATTAGAATAATTTTAAAGAATCTTGTCCAAGGATAACGTGAAATAATAGCGCATATAAACCCAACTACGATAATGCCGATGCAAGCAACAATTCCTGAAGACGTAAACCCGTATAACATCATTCGTCCGATTCCAATGATAATAGCACTAATAATAGCGGGTACGGGTCCGATGTATGTCCCGATTACGACCGGGAACAGATGGCGTAGGTCAGCATATGTATTGGAACCAACAGGGATCGTGTATAGCATCAATACGATGCCGTATATTCCAAAGAGGATACCCGAATTAATTTGGACAGGAAGCGAGATGGAGGATATCCCTATCGAATACCTTTTAGAAAGTACACCAGAGAAATAAAGAAAAGTAACGATAATACAAATATTAACAAATAACACATTGATCATGTATAGAATTCCTCCTGGGTTCTTAAGAGGTTGTTCAAAAAGTCATCTTTTGATCACGAAGTATACCAAGAAGCTTATTCGGCATCGAAGATTGAATTCAGCCGGTCCTTCCGGTGCTCACGTAGTACTGCCTACGCTCCGCTCCTCACTCCCTTGCTTCATCCAATCTTCTCGGTGCTGAAAAGCTGACTTTTTGAACTCGCACTTTAAGCAATCCTTATTATTTTAGCGGATATAGAGGGAAGTTGTCGATTAATTTATCGCAATGTACATACTTTTCATAAATATGGAACAACCTACTGATAAATCCAGTGTAACGAAATAATGGAGGTGATCGAGGGTGAGTAAATCAGGGGGATCCCAGGGCTTGATATCTACTGGAAATGTGATGTTAGGTCTTCCATCTCCACCTATTGAGCAGGAACGCCTACAGAAAGATCTAGCTCGGAATATAGAAACTCTTAAGAAGATATTCGCGGATTGCTCAGATATAGTGTACCGAAATATTCAAGTAGCACAAGGTCAGGATGCAATCCTCTTCTACATAGAGGGGATTGTATATTCTCAGGAAATAGAAACTCAAATGCTAAAGCCATTCATCATAGGTTATGTAGAGAATGAGGATGAAGATTCGATCGAATCTCCACAGAATACACGTGTGTCACTCTTGCAAGCTTCAAAGGCTACGACATGGGGAGATGTCATTACGGCCGTCATTACCTCATGTGTTGTGCTACTGATTGAAGGGACTGCCGAAGCACATATTTTTAATGTAAGAGGCGGGTTAAGACGCGGTGTACAAGAACCTCAGACGGAGTCTGTTATCCGTGGCCCGAAGGAGGGTTTCACAGAAACATTAAGGGTGAATACGGCTTTGATTCGCTTCAAGCTCAAGACCCCCAAGCTTAAGATGGTTAACTTTGTGATTGGTGAAGAGACCAAAACAGATATTGTCTTGTCATATATTGAAGGATTAGCGGATCCTAAACAGCTGAGAGATGTCACAAAGCGTTTAAAGGAAATTAAGATCGATGGCATACTTGAATCGGGTTATATTGAGGAACTCATTGAGGATCATCCTTACTCTCCTTTTCCGCAGATGCAATATACGGAGCGACCTGACACGGTTGCTGCACAGTTATTGGAGGGTGCCTTTGCTATAGTCGTTGACGGCACTCCCTTTGTGCTGATTGGCCCCGTGTCCCTATGGCAACTGATGCAAGCTAGTGAAGATTATTATGAACGATTCTTTATTAGTAACTTCGTTCGACTTCTGCGGTACTTTTTCATGTTGATAGCTATATTTCTTCCAGGCTTGTATATAGCGGTGATCACGTTTCATCAAGATATGCTTCCTTCTAGACTAGTACTTAGTATAGCGGCTGCTCGAGAAGCCGTTCCCTTTCCAGTTCTTGTTGAAGCATTGATGATGGAAGTCGCATTCGAAGCCCTTCGGGAAGCTGGGATTCGATTACCAAAGACGGTAGGACAAGCGGTTAGTATCTTGGGTGCACTCGTTATCGGTCAAGCAGCAGTGGAAGCGGGAATTGTCTCCGCACCCATGGTTATTATCGTGTCTTTGACTGGGATAGCCTCCTTTACAATTCCACGTTTTAATCTGGCCATAACGGTTCGATTGCTACGATTTCCGTTTATGATTATGGCGGGCATGTTTGGGCTATTCGGAATCGTTATTACTTTCGTGTGGATTCTAGTTCATTTATCACAATTGACCTCCTTTGGAAGGCCATATCTAGAAGGGGTTAGCCCATATTACAAGAAGAATCAAAAGGATATATTCATTCGTATGCCACGGTGGAAAATGATTCATAGACCACAAGGAACGACGAAAGAAAATAACAAACGTATGGAAAAGGGGATAAACGGTACTCCTAAGCGTGAAAAGGGTTGGTGAAAGTTGACATGAAAAGGAAAAAGATAGTGACAGTGACTGCGATAGTCCTGATTTGTCCTGTATTCTTATCTGGTTGTTGGGATCGGAAGGAAATTAATGATATCGCCTTTATATTAGGTACGGCCGTTGATAAGGAAGGTTCTAAGTATCGCATGAGTGTTCAGATCGCTGTGCCAAGGGAACTTGGCGGTTCTAGTGGGAAGTCTGGTGGGGGCAAGGGCTGGTATATAGAATCTAAATTGGGGAAAACCGTTCGTTTATCTTCTTTAGAGATACAAAGAAATAACTCACGTACGATCAACTTTTCAAATCGTCGTTCACTTATTGTTGGGGATGAGTTAGCACGAGAAGGTATCTCTCCCATAATGGATGTATTTACAAGAACACTTCAGAATCGCCTCCAATCAATGATGGCCGTTACAGAGGGTTCAGCGTATAAAATACTGGATACGGATGCACCGATAGAACAGTTTCCAACAGAGATGGTTCGTGAGTTGATTATGAACTTCACGAAAGAAGCTATTTCAATTAAATCAGTATTGAATGCTCTACTTTCTGACGGAATAGATCCTGTTCTCCCGTTGCTTAAAGTTGATGATTCAGTGCCTTCTAAGGTAGGTGAACCTATGAAGAACGTGCGGATTGTAGGTTTAGCTATATTCAAAGGAGATCGAATGGTTGGAACCTTAAAAGGAGATTTGGTCAAAATAATGATTCTTTCTATGAATCAAAATAGGAATACAGAAATGAGTATTCCTGCGCCAGAAGGTGAAGGGGATTTAGTGTTCTTATTTAAAGAGAGTAATGCGAGGTTCGTACCTACGATCCGCGGAGATGATGTAACCATGAAATTCCACATCCGTATGAAAGGTTCACTCGTTGAGAATGCCTCTAACTTCAGTCCGACGAATGAAGTCGGTATGCGTAAATTAGAAAAATTATTGGGAGATAAAGTACGGAAGGATTTAACCGAAGTACTGGATATTTTACAAAATGAGTATCATGCTGACAGTTTAGGATTCGGAGAAATCATTCACCAACACAAACCGAAGGAATGGGATCGGTTGAGTAGTCGCTGGAAGGACATTTATCCTCATGTCAAAGTAGAAATTGAAACGGATGTACAACTAAAGACGGTTGGTCAAGCCCTCAAACCAATGGGACTTCCACAAGAGGAGATTATCCATGATTAGTCTATCCCTGATGTTTGCATTCCTTATTGTCCTAATCCTCTTGCTAGATTGGAAGGTTCTTCGGACCTTACCTTCTTCGAATCGCTGGATTGCTTGTTCTTTGTTTGTCTTAAGTCTCGGCATATTTATGTATAACTTTAAATTCGATAACAATATAAGTCCAACGGAATGGGTGGGGCAAATCATTAAAAGATGGGCACCATTTGAATAACAAAATGGGACTAGGAGGGGATAGATGTGAACAAAATAACGCCACGTCAGATCATTTTACTGGGTATCGTCTATATGGTACCATTTGTGATCAATGGGATTCGATCTATTTCGATGGCCAAACAGCACACCTATGTAACTTATTTGGTCGCAGCCATCCCATTTATGGGTGTTCTATGGATGTTATCACGGAGTGCAAAACGGTTTCCGGATCAAGACTTGTTTCAATCGCTAGTGGGTAGGTTTCCGGTGATTGGAAGAGGGGTTGGTTTTCTCTATCTATTGTTTTTCTTGTATATCCTAACACGCGATATTAGGATAATGGTCGATTATACGCGTGTAATATTACTACCGAATACACCGTTCATCGTTACTTCCCTATTGATCATAGCTACGGTTGTCTTCATTGTAAGGGGTGGACGGCGAACGTTGATTTCCTTATCCGAGATCATGGGTCCGATTGTTATCGTAGCGCTTTTGTTCGTGCTGATCATGTTGTTCAAAGATTTTCATCTGGAAAATATGATGCCTTTTTTTCATATGGATATCCCAGGGGTCAGTGAAGGGACTTGGCTCGTGTTATCGTCATCAGGCCAGATTATCATGCTACCCTTCATTATTTCCAGTAAGGACTATCGCTATCGTGATCCTCTTTATTCACTTGTCATAGGAACGTTGTTGATTGTTCTGGTTGTGTTGACGTTAATATTAGTGATAGGAGTACCCGTCGCTGAAAGGCTTATGTATCCTAGTTATGAGTTAGTTAGGGAGATCAGAATCGCAGACTTCTTGGATAGGTTCGATCTTCTCTTCGTATTACTTTGGTACCCTTTTATTCTCATTAATATGGCCATCAGCTTGTATGTTATATGTTATGGACTTAAGATTATGGTGCCTTCTGTTTCTGGTAAAATGATGGCAGCACCGATTGGGTTACTGTCACTCTCATGTTCTGCGTGGTTCTTTCGCGATACGATTCAAATGTTGGACTTTAATCATCAGTGGGCGTGGATTGCCCTTGTATTCGAGATCATTATTCCAATTGGTATGTTTGTGCTCCTTCGCCCACGTAAAACACCTCTGAAAAATTAAACATTCAAGTAGAAATATGATGAATATGGTACAATTGACAGACGGTTAGGCATGAATATATTGATATTTATGTAACTCTACGTGCCTCCGCTAGAGATGATGAGGAGGAAACGAAGATGGCTCAGAAAATGTATGGTAAAATTGTAGCATTAGCGGCTTCTCGCAAAGTAGCTGAAATGGGTAAGTTGATAGAGAACATGGGTGGTACACCCGTGTATCGTCCTGCACAAGGAACAGTAGTTCTAGATGATGATATGATTCGAGAAGGTTTAACTTCATGGCTAGAGAATCCACCGCAATGGGTAATCTTGACGACAGGTGTAGGACTCGAAGCCTTATTTGAAATGGCTGAGAATATGGGGGTAGCAGATAAGTTCCTAGAGGTCTTATCGGCATCATCTATTGCTGCTAGAGGTTACAAAACAGTGAATGCATTGAAAAAGCGTCATTTAACTCCTATCGTAAGGGATGATGATGGTAGTAGTGAAGGACTTATTCGCTCATTTGAGTCATATAATATACAAGGTGCCAGTGTAATCCTACAACTTCATGGGGATCCAGCGCCGAAGCTTACAAAGTGGTTGGATGAGCAAGAAGCAGCAACGAGACAAATACTTCCCTATCGTCATGTTGCTCCGGAGGAACACCATTTAGAACAACTTACGAAGGATATTGTGCAGTCTAACGTAGACGCTGTAACATTCACAAGTGCGCCGCAGTTCCGATTCTTAGCGGAGTATGCTCGTGTACATAATCAGCTTTCAGCAATGATTGCTGCATTTGAAGGTCCAGTAGTGGCAGTAGCTGTAGGGAAGATTACGGCTCAAGCTCTGAAAGAAGAAGGGATTCAGCGCATTGTTGTACCGGAAGAAGAACGAATGGGTAGTATGATGGTTGCGTTAGGGCGTTATTTTGCTAGTCAAACGGATGATGATGTGGCTGTTTCTGCTGAAGAGTAGAATGTTAAAAGCAGAATTCATTACTCAAGTGGAACACAATGTAGCTTTCAATGGTGCGGCCAAGGGGTTGTACCATTTTTAGTTTCTCAATAAAATGTATATATGTAGTATATTTGTTTATTAAAGAGGTTTTTTATATCTCATGTTGAATGCTATTAACTACAGTATAGAATAGCAGGAGGCATGAGAATGATAAGAACGGTATGGAATGGAATTATGGAATTTCAATAAGGGAGAATAGGCTGTTCAAAGGATTGACCTGACAGTTATTATCCTGGTAACATTTAGGAGGAATAAATAAATGAATACGAATAAAAAATGCCTGCTACTAGGGGATTATACACACCCTAAATTTCATCCATTGCAAGGGGTGGATACGCAGATTAGCCATATATTGAATGATGCGATGAGTGTACAGTGTAGTGAGAACAAGAATATGTTGCTAGATAACAATATCCAACAATTTGATCTTTGTATCTCTTATATAGATTTGTGGGATGAAAAAGTATCCCCACAGCAAACGGCTGGACTAACATCATATGTTAGTCATGGCGGAGGGCTGTTGATTATTCATAACGGGATTTCACTTGGGGGAAGATACGAGTTATCTCAGTTAATGGGGGGCAAATTCATCGGTCATCCGACGTATCAACCCTTATCCTTCCGCACAAGTGGAGAGCATACGATAACCAAAGGTGTGCAACCATTTGAAATGGAAGAAGAACCCTTCCAATTTGAATTTGATAACTTCACGGAGAAGCAGATCCTGCTGGAATATCAGTTGGATGATAAGTGGTATCCTGCGGCTTGGAGTCATACGTATGGTCTTGGACGTGTAACGGTCCTAATGCCTGGACATCATGAACCTTCATTTAGACAACCTGCCTTACGGCAATTTATTAACCAAGCAGCATTATGGACATCTCGTTAAAAAGGAGGTAATAAACATGAGTGATCTGTTTAAGAAAGCCATTTCTCTAGGATTGGGACTTACCATGGTTAGCAAGGAGAAAGTTGAGAAAATCGTGGATGACCTCGTGACCCGTGGCGAACTTGCACCCGAAGAATCGAAAGCATTGGTTAGCCGACTTATTGAACGAGGTGAGGTCGAACAAGGCCAGATCAAGACTCTCATTCATGAGCAGGTAAACCGTATTCTAAAGGATCTTCATGTGCCCACGGGCAATGATCTGATTATCCTTGAACAGCGTATCGCTGCATTGGAAAGTAGAATCGTAGAACTGGAATCACCGAAGGTTGAATAATGGTTGCACGTATTAGGCATACCGGACGTTACCGTGAAATTGCTATGGCGCTTATGCGTCATGGCTTCGGTTATATGGTGGAAGAACTTGAACTGTTCCAGGTTCTTACGCTTCCGCGTCGTTGGATCACTCATGAGTCACTAGAGACCAAAACGATAGGAGAGCGGATTCGGCATGTTCTGGAGGATCTGGGTCCTACGTTTATCAAGCTTGGCCAATTAGCAAGTACGCGTTCTGACCTTTTGCCTGATGCTATCATTCAGGAACTGGTAAAACTTCAAGATCAAGTACCTGCATTCTCATCGGAAACGGCTCGGGGCATTCTTGAACAAGAATTAGATATAGCGATTAAGGATGCCTTCTCTTGGTTTGAAGATACCCCTATTGCGGCAGCATCCATTGGGCAAGTCCACATGGGTAAGTTAAGAACGGGAGAGACTGTAGCAGTCAAAATTCAGCGTCCCGGCGTGGTGAAGATGGTCAGCCGTGATCTTGATATTATTAGTGGACTGGCAGTCATGATTGAGAAGCGTTGGGAATGGGCAAGGCAATACCAACTGACCCGTATCGTTGCGGAATTATCCAAGTCCATATTGGCAGAATTAGATTACAGTCAGGAAGCACGCAATACGGAGAAGATTTCGTTGCAATTTCAGACCGATCGACATATCTATATTCCTCGGATATATTGGGAATTCACATCTTCACGTGTACTTACAATGGAGTATATAGATGGAATTATGTTAAGTCGTCGTGATCAGTTGGTGGATAAAGGCTATGACCTAAAGGAAATTGCTGAACGTGTTACAAACGGTATGCTACATCAAATTTTCATCGAAGGATTTTTTCATGGCGACCCTCATCCAGGCAACCTTCTGGTCCGAAAAGATGGGAGCATTGCCTTCATTGATTTTGGAATGGTGGGTCGTATAAGCGCGGATATGAAAGATCAGTTATCTGCTCTTATTATCGCGTTAATGAGGAAAAATACAGACGGTATGGTGCGTGCTATTCTAAAGTTAGGATTATTCCCAGAAGAAGGGGATATCTCCATACTACGAGCTGACCTAGATCGCTTGAGGGACGAGTATTACGACATTCCCTTCTCGGAGCTTAGTATGGGAAAGGCTCTGAACGACCTATTCGGAGTTGCTCGTCATCACCAGATTGTTATTCCTCCTGATTTGACGCTTCTAGGCAAATCTTTATTGACCTTAGAAGGTGTAATGGAGAAGTTGGATCCATCGCTAAGTATTATTGATATGGCTGAACCTTTTGGGAAGAAATTATTGAAAGAAAGATTTAGTGCGGGGCGCTTACAGAAGAAATTGATTGGGGGAGTAACCGGATTGCTTGAGGGCATGTTGGAACTTCCTGGACAAGCTCGCCAGCTGTCATCCCTCATCAATAAAGGGAAGCTGAAGGTAGAGATTAGTGTACCTGAACTACAATCTTTAATGCGTAAGATGGATCAGATCAGCAATAGGCTCTCGATGAGCATTGTATTACTGGCTTTCAGCATTATTATGGTTGGACTTATTATCGGTTCTGCAATGAATAATCAATCCTCCATATTATGGCAACTTCCTGTGATTGGTCTTGGATTTATAGTCGCATTGCTTATGGTAGTGTGGTTGTTGTATGGGATCTTCAAGTCCGGAAGATTTTAGATATGAAATGTTAAGTTTTAACGAATCTTTTGCTTAGTTGTCAAGTAGAAACGGCTTTGCTGTCCACTAGGGGCGGTGAAGCCGTTTCTACTTGCGTGCTGGCGTGTTACAATGGGGATTAGATTCTATATAAGACGTAGTTATCGTGTTGAAGGCGTTATGTTTTTTTGTGCAGTTTCCGTATGGATTACACAGCAATTGATGATACTGCCTACAAAGAGTTATCGATGAATGATAGGTGTACCTTGCGGCACGAAGGGCTGCGTTATTTGATTGGTATGGCGGTTTGTATGAATTAGAGGCGGATGGTCAAACCGGAGATATTAGGTTCCAGTCCGTCATATAAAAATAAATTAAAACGAGGTGAAAGATTTGCCCAAATTTCAAGACTTAGGCATTTCGACAGAATTAGATAAAGTTATTTACACGCAAGGTATTACGGAACCAACCCCTGTACAACGTGAAGCGATTCCATTGCTTCTAGCAGGACGGGATGTTATTGCACGGGCTCGTACAGGAACAGGTAAGACGCTAGCGTTCTTGTTGCCTATCATGATGAAGATAGATGCAAATCGTCAGTTTCCTCAGGCACTAATTGTCGCTCCAACACGTGAGTTGGCTCTGCAAATTACGGAAGAAGCACGTAAGCTGGCACGAAACACAGAGGTTAAAATCCTCGCTGTCTATGGTGGACAGGATGTTGACAAACAGCTACGCAAGCTTGAAGGTGGACGTCATCTTATCATAGGTACGCCAGGGCGTTTGTTAGATCATTTAGGACGCGGTACGCTTGATCTTGGTGGAGTGAAAATGTTAGTGCTGGATGAAGCGGATCAAATGCTTCATATGGGCTTCTTGAACGATGTCGAAACGTTGATTCAAGCGCTTCCGTATCGCCGTCAGACGATGTTGTTCTCAGCAACGATGCCTTCTGAGATCAAAAGAATTGCAGGCGCTTATACGACGGATGCCGAGGATATTATTATTAAGGGTGAGAATTCTCTTGTTCCACTTGAAAATATCCGTCAAGTTGTTATCGAATGTTCTGATAGAAACAAGCAGGAAGCGCTGTTTAGTATGATTAATGAATATAATCCGTATTTGGCTCTTGTATTCTGTCGTACGAAACGTCGTGCAAAAATGCTTAATGAGGCACTTCGAGAAGCTGGATACAATTCGGATGAGCTCCATGGCGATCTTTCTCAGGCGAAGAGAGAAGGCGTAATGAAAAAATTCCGTGAAGCGAAATTGCATATTCTAGTAGCTACGGATGTGGCAGCACGTGGATTGGATGTTGAGGGCATTACACATGTATTCAACTACGATATCCCACATGATGTAGAAAGCTATATTCACCGGATTGGTCGTACGGGTCGTGCGGGCGATAAGGGTCTTGCGATTACGCTGGCTGATCCTAAAGATAAGCCGGAAGTGCAACGCATTGAGCTTGAAATCCGTCATAAAATTGAAAAACTACGTTATGAGAATCACAATGGTAAGAGTGAATTTAAGAAGATGAATATATCAAGCGCTGCGGGTCAAGCATCAAGAGGAAGCCGTGACGGAGGAGATCTAAGCAGTCGAGGACAGTCCTCGGGTCGTAAACAGACTTCTGGATGGCAGAATAAAGATGGCGGTAATCGCAGAGGTAGTGGACGTGGAGGCAGTGCAGCTGGAGGCGAAGCTCGCGGAGGAAGTGCATTCGGAGGCGAAGCCCGAGGAGGAAGTGCACGCGGAGGCGAAGCTCGCGGAGGCAGTACATTCGGAGGCGAAGCCCGTGGAGGAAGTGCACGCGGAGGCGAGGCTCGCGGAGGCAGTACATTCGGAGGCGAAGCCCGTGGAGGAAGTGCACGTGGAGGCGGAGCTCGTGGAGGAAGTGCACGCGGAGGCGAAGCCCGTGGAGGAAGTGCATCCGGAGGCGAAGCTCGCGGAGGAAGTTCATTCGGAGGCGGAGCCCGTGGAGGAAGTGCACGCGGAGGCGAAGCCCGTGGAGGAAGTACATCCGGAGGCGAAGCTCGCGGAGGAAGTTCATTCGGAGGCGGAGCTCGTGGAGGAAGTACATCCGGAGGCGGATCCCGTGCTGGAAGTGCACGTGGAGGCGGTTCGAAGTTCGGGTCATCGGCTGGGCGTTCCAGTAGCCGGAGTTCAAGTGGTGGAAGTAAGGGGTATTCGCGCAAGAAATAAGAAAAATGTAATTTAAAGGAGAGGGGTCTACAACCCCCTCTCCTTTTTGTGTAAGTCAGAATATGTAATCTCTCTTGAGTGAACAACAGGATGGGATGTTAGACGCCTAGTAGAACAGTACTTCTTATTTGAGGTGTAACTGAATTGAAGATGGGGACTCTAATCCAGCGGAGAGAGACAGGATTGATTACTTGAAAAAGGTCTCTTGGATTATATTAACTCTCAAGGACTTTGTTAATTGCTTCAATCACGCGTTCCTCTTGAATAGGTTTCACAATAAAATCCTTTGCGCCTGCTCGAATGGATTCGGTAATCATGGATTGTTGACCTAAAGCAGAGCAGATGAGAACTTTAGCTTTCGGATCAATTTTTAATATCTCCTTGAGAGCCGTGACTCCGCTCATCCTAGGCATGTTGATATCCATGGTGACCATATCAGGACGCAGTTCAGAATACTTCAATACAGCCTCATACCCATTTTCCGCCTCTGCAATTACAACGTGACCCATACTTGTAATGAGTTCCTTTAATATAAGTCGCATAAATAGCGAATCGTCAACTACGATAATGTTTGCCATGTTAGTTCCTCCGGATTGTAACAAAATGAAATCATATAATTATTCAACACTGATATGAATGCTAATTAACTTTATATCGACAGTTTTTGCCTTTTTGTGAAGATAACGAATGATATATCACTGATATTAAATTAAATAGAGGGGAATACGAATCGAACAAGGTGCCAATGCTAATTCTAAAATGTTCATTAAGCAGCGTAAGTAGAGAACAGGACATAAGGAATCAATAGTTTAGAGGAGGCGTACCATGTCAGAGTATAACCACGTAGTGAATAAAGACGGAGAAATAGATATGAACAAAGTAGATTCCACATTAGACAGGATCAGTGAGAGTCGTAAGGAGAGCATTCTTTCCGATTTCGAATCTTTCCAGAAATACTTAAGTAAAAGAATTGATCTTGGAAAGTCTATAGGACTTAGTGATGAGCAATTAGCATGTGTGGCTGAGAAAGTCGCTGGTTATTTATCAAAAAATGAAGAACCACGTAACCGTGAAGAGAAACTTTTGCAGGAACTTTGGAAGGTTGGCACTTCGAATGAGCAACATAGCTTGTCCCATTTATTAATTAAATTAGCTCAGGCTTCTTCCTGAGCTTTTGCTCTGTAAATTGATTAGAAACGAAATGCGATGACAACTGTATATCATCCTTTCAATAAAAGTTAAAACGCTATAATTTTAAGGGATAAAAATATTGATGTTTTTAAGTTGGGTTTATCGTTTCACAGTGACTCATACTATTTTCTTCGGACTACAAAGTTTATTTCTTTAAACAAGTTATCCAGTTAATATGAAATATATAGCAAAAAAAGTCAAAAGTATATTATTCTATTTTGTTATTCTTTAAATAGAAAGGAGATATAGAATAATAATGAAGAATGAACGGATAATTCAAAAAGTAATAAACTGGATTGAATCTAATTTGCACGACAATATTTCGGCTTATGACATCGCTGATAGTGCAGGTTATTCAAAGTTTCACTTTCATAGGATTTTTCAAACATCTATTGGTATGTCCGTTGCCTCATATATTCGTATGCGACGACTTGCGAAGGCGGCGGTTACTCTTCTTCAAACAGACAAACGAATCATTGAAATTGCTATATATTATCAGTTTGAATCCCAGGAAGCTTTTACACGTGCATTCAAAAAAAAATATCATTTACCACCTGGACAGTATAGAAAGTTAATGTCTACGATTACACAAAAAAAGGAGGAAAGATGGATGGAGAAGAAAAATGTAAAAGGGTGGTTTTTAACTGGAAGTCATTCGTTTAACTATGAGATGGGGATGGATCGAGAAGTTGTACACCAAGGGAGTGTGTCAGGTTATATAAAATCAAATACTGTAAAGGATATCTCAGAATTTGCAACGATGATGCAACAATTTAAAGCGGATAGATATAGAGGACAGAGAATTAAACTCTCATGTTTCATTAAGACGAACGATGTTAAACAATTTACAGGATTATGGATGCGAGTTGATAGTGCTTCGGAAGATATTCTTCAATTCGATAATATGAGTAATAGGCCTATTGTTGGAACAAATAATTGGAATCATTACGCTGTTGTTCTGGATATTCCTCATAATAGTGCCACTATTTCATTCGGAGTTCTTTTGTCGGGTCCAGGGCATGTATGGATAGATCAGTTTTCTTTCGAGCAAGTTGACGAAAGCGTAGAAACAACAAACTTAGAAACCCAATCTGTCCTATTGGACGAGCCAATTAATTTATCGTTTGAAGATCATATTTAGTAGTCTATTTCTATCGATCTAAAGGGGAAGTTGGGAATCCATGAGCAATAGATAGTCTTGTTAGGTTATCATACGCCTTGCTCTAGCAATCAGAGGTATTTCGAAACCAAGCGATCTAGGGTATCGTATGGGATTCGTAGGCTCCTTATTTTGTAATGTAGCTAAATCCATCCTTGCTTGGGGATTTGGCTTCTTTTTATTATCTATAATATGCGCTGTTGAATGAAATTAAGCGTAGGATCAGAATCTTATATTTTATGTTGCAGTGGGCCACTTCATATGATATATTTTTTTAACGACCGGTAAGTAAGAGCATATGGAGTTGAACAATAAATGGGAAGTAATAATAAAACGCAACAGAACATCGTGGAAGCAGCCTATAAATTGTTTTCCGAGTACGGATTCGATAAAACAAGCTTGTCTATGATCGCAGCGGAAGTCGGAATTACGAAGCCTGCGATATATTATCACTTTACTTCTAAAGAAGCTTTGATCGATTATCTTTTTGAGGATATTTTTAAAGATTACCATTTTAATGCGTATTTCACGATTGATGAATTCACATCGACTAATTTTCAAGAACTACTGATCGAGAACGGCCTCTGCATGCTGCCTCAGATAGATGAGGACGACAGTGTTATGCGTATATTGAATGAATTTCTATTAACGATCAGCCGTAATGAGAACTATCATAAAAGATTACTTCTGATTCAGGAAGATTTCCTTAATGGATTCTCGGAATTATTGGCAAGAGGAGTCACACTTGGAGTAGTCTCGCCTCTGAACACAACGGCAAGGGGGCATGTGCTGGCCATGGTCTTCGACAATATAAGCAGCTATATGCTTATGGGACTGAAATTGGATTATAGACTGATTTGGATCGAAGCGGTTAAGAGTGCGACCCGATGATAATGGTCCAGCGTATGTATCTTAATGAACGGAGGTAAGAGCCTGTGGGAACGACGTTAAACGCACATCATAAGTCCAGTGAAATTGGATTTTCAACAACAACGCGCGTTATACTGCTTACGGGTATTCCCCTAATCGGCATCATACTGGGGTCCTTTCTCCCAATGCTAGCCCAATGGACATTAACACTGCCTTGGATTCCATTCAGGGGCCCTATTGAGCTTATCACTTCTTTCAAAGGACCTTGGATGGAAGTATTGTTTGGCTTACTCGGTTTGGGTACTGGGATATGGTTTGCCCTCGCAATCATCAACGAGACGCTTAGGGTTACCCTTACTGAAAAGTATGTACTGCTTGATAAAGATAAAAGGATCCAAACGATTAATCGAGATGAGATTACTGCGACATTCGTGGAGGGGAAGTACCTTGTTTTTCTTGGACCATTAGGACGAGAACTTGCTCGAGAGACTTACGATTTGTCGGTCAAACGTCTAGCTAGCGCATTGGATCTTCATGGCTATCCCTTTATGCCTTTGGGTGACCCTTATAGGGAACAATACCGTCGCTGGGTTGCTGATACACCCGATCTGCCGCCAGCCATTAATGCCTTAATGAAAGCACGCGAGAACGCATTGCAAAAGAAGGATACCGCCAATGCCAAGGATCTGCGTTGTGAATTCATCAAACTAGGATATGTGATCCGCGAAGAAGAACTACGGCAGTATTGGCGGTCAAATGAAATTCATGAAAGTTGAAAAAGCGAACTAGAAACTAAACGTAACGAACTTGATTGTTATGTTCTGTATTTCGTAAATGAGCTAAATTCTTTCTTAAGGAATTGGCCTTTTTTTTATTCCCAAAATAATGCATAACGGACATAGTTCATTGCTGAAATAACAAACCCAGATGGTATAATATAAGAATCATTTTTTTCTAAGAGGGGTCTTGACGACTTATGATAAAGCTCAGTATGTTGGATCAATCTACTATTTCAGAAGGAAGTACGTCGGTAGAAGCACTTGCACAGACCGCCATTATGGCCCAAGAAGCAGAGAAGTTGGGATTTCACAGGTTGTGGGTGTCGGAGCATCATTTTGCAACAAATCTGGCCGGCTCAAGCCCTGAAGTATTGATCTCTCATTTAGCGGCTAAGACGTCAACGTTACGTGTAGGTTCAGGTGGTGTTATGCTACCGAATTACAGTTCTTATAAAGTAGCAGAGAACTTCCGTGTATTAGAGGGGCTGTACCCAGGACGGATCGACCTAGGTGTAGGACGTGCTCCTGGTGGTATGCCACTTGCTACGCGGGCGCTCCAGGAGGGATTGGACCGAACGGAAGATCAATATTCGAATAAGTTAGATGATCTAATTGCCTATATTCATGACACGCTAAGTGATGAACATCCTTATGCGGGTCTGATTGCGACACCTAAAGTCGATACGGTTCCGGAGATGTGGCTACTTGGATCAAGTGGAGATAGTGCGGTGCTTGCTGCAGAGCGTGGAGCAGGTTTTGCTTTTGCCCAATTTATAAACGGTCAAGGCGGCAGTCAGTACATGAAAGATTATCAGCAGAACTTTAAACCTTCAGTAGTATTCGGAGAGCCGCAATCGATGGTTGCCATCTTTGCTATTTGTGCGGATACAGAGGAAGAGGCGAATAGACTTGCTATGAGTATGGATCTTTCTTTACTTATGTTAGAGAAGGGTTCGAAATCAGCAGCAGGGACTCCTTCTGTGGACAAGGCTCTAAATTATACATACACTCCGTATGATCGATTCCGTATAGAAGAGAACCGCAAGCGAGTCGTCGTAGGGAATCCATCGCAAGTGAAAGAACAGATTATGCAAATATGTGAAGATTACAATACGCAGGAAGTTATGATCGCCAGTATATTTCATGATTTCGAGGATAAAATCAAATCGTTTCGGCTCATTGCGGAGGCATTTGATCTTGCATCTATTCAATCCTAAGACGAACTCATTTGGATATTAAAGCTATTTCTTATATGATGAAGAGGATAGATAGGTTTGTCAGTCCAATTCAATAGAGTACAATCTATCTTGATACGAAAGCGAGGGGGAACTAAGATGTCCGTATACGAGTTTACAGTAGCCACTCCGGCTAACAAGGAAGTTTCAATGGAACAATATAAAGGTAAGGTACTTATCATTGCCAATACAGCTAGCAAGTGTGGGTTGACGCCACAGTATGGCGATCTAGAGACACTGTACAAGGAATATAGTGAACAAGGTTTGGAAATCTTAGGTTTTCCATGCAATCAATTCGGTGCGCAAGAGCCAGGTAGCAGTGAAGAAGCTGAATCCTTTTGCCAAGTGAATTTCGGAGTAACCTTCCCGGTATTCGCAAAAGTAGAGGTGAATGGTAAAGGGGCACACCCATTGTTTCAGTACTTGAAAGAACAACAACCGGGTGTTAGTGAAGATAGCGCAATTCAATGGAATTTCACAAAGTTCTTGGTTAACCGTGATGGACAAGTTGTTGAACGTTTCGAGCCAAAGACGTCTCCAGAGACGATGGCACAGGCGATTAAGGATTTGCTGTAATTAAGACTTCATGAAAGAAACTTGAAATATACAGATCATATGAAAGCCTACTCTAAGGCCATTATGACCAATGATAATAAGTTGTTAGATATAATGTTACACATTATATAATTTGAAGAGTGATGCAAAGTGATATCTATGCTTTGCATTACTTCTTTTCGCGTTTGTACAGTTAGTTCAATGTTAAGATAAACGTTGGGATTCTAATTAAGCTAATGAGCTCAGGCGATATTACTAAGTAAAAAAGTGCTTGTCTGGTTACATAATGATAAGGAATTTATACAGAACATTAATGGGGGTTACTCGAGAACATGAAGCCTATTATTGAAGTTGCTCACGCCATCGGTATTGCGGATGCGCATCTAGAATTGTACGGTAAGTATAAAAGCAAAATAAATCCTAGCCTTTGGGAAGAAGTTAAGGATCGCCCAGACGGTCAATTAGTCCTGGTGACCGCCATGAATCCAACGCCCGCGGGTGAAGGGAAGACACTGACTACGATCGGCCTTGCGCAAGGATTGAATGCCATAGGCCAACCTACCATTGCTGCACTTAGAGAGCCTTCACTCGGACCATGCTTCGGTATGAAGGGCGGAGCGACAGGAAGCGGAAAGGCACAGATTGTCCCTGCAGATGACATCAATCTTCATTTCACAGGAGATATTCATGCTGTAACATCCGCTCATAATTTATTATCTGCAATGATTGATAATCATGTATTCCATGGAAATACATTACGATTGAATTCGAAGCGTTTGGTATGGAAGCGCGCCATGGACATGAATGACCGGAGTTTGCGTAATATCGTGACAGGACTTGGAGATGGAAATGGTAACGTTAAAGAGGCTGGTTTTCTCATTACGACGGCTTCTGAGATCATGGCTGTTTTATGTCTCAGTGAGGACTTGTCGGACTTAAGGAATAGGCTTAGTAGAATGGTTATTGGGTATAACGAAGCAGGAGATGCCGTGACAGCCGCCCAGTTGGGTGCAGTGGAAGCGATGGTGATCCTTCTTAAGGAAGCGATGAAGCCGAATCTGGTTCAGACATTAGAGGGTACACCTGTGATGATACATGGAGGGCCGTTTGCTAATATTGCACATGGTTGCAGTAGTGTCGTGGGAACAAGGTTGTCATTGAAACTGGCGAAGATCGTCGTAACTGAGGCCGGATTTGGAGCGGATTTGGGCGCTGAGAAGTTTTTTGATATTAAATGTCGTCAAGCGGGTCTTAAGCCAGCCGCCGCCGTGCTTGTCGTGACGGTCAAAGCGCTTAAATATAATGGGGGCGTTCCAAAACAGGAGCTTGAGTACCCTAATATAGATGCGCTTCAGCAAGGTCTATCCAATATGGAAAGACATATCGAGAACATTCATAAATTCGGAGTTCCTGTATTAGTTGCTATTAATCATTTCGAAGGAGATATCTCTGAGGAAATCATGTTAGTACAGCAACGTTGTCATCAACTTGGGGTACGGGTGGATTTATCGAAGGCATGGGCTGAAGGAAGTGCTGGGACGATACAATTTGCTGAGACGCTTGTGGAACTTCTACAGAGTGAGAATTCAGACTTTACACCACTCTATACCGATGAACTAGATATTCGATCGAAGATTGAGAAGGTTGTGAAGGATATATATCGTGGTGTTGGTGTCTCCTTCTCTCCATCGGCTGTACGAGGTCTCACGGAGATTGATCGGCTCGGCTATGGTTACTTACCTGTATGTATGGCCAAAACGCCGTATTCTTTCTCAGATCAACCACGCCTGCTAGGTGCCCCGGAAGGATTTACGATGCATGTTAGAGATGTCTCTTTATCTGCTGGTGCAGGGTTTGTAGTCGTTCACACAGGAAATATTGTGACTATGCCTGGTCTGCCTAAGTCCCCTGCAGCGGAGCATATGGCTATGGATGAAGATGGTGTGATTACTGGATTGATATAATCTACAAGTTTTCCGTAGGAAAGCAAATGCTGAGAGACAAATGAAAGGCTTATACTTAGATATAAGCCTTTTTAACTTGGTTTTATATTGTTAAGAGAATATAGACATATAGAAGTAGCGATCATTATTATCTTTTATCTCTTGGCAATACCATACAGGAACACGTCAATCGATTTCTTGTATATCTTCAACGCTTGATCTAAGTTAGCATTTTGGGTCATTTCACCGAGTCCAGTTAATAATCCTTCGAAAATAATAGCAAGGATATTGATTTCGTCTTGTCCGATTTCAAATTCTGCTTGGTCTATACCTTCTTGCAGTAATATCTCATTGAATTTCACACGAGCGATCATAATTTGAGAGATCTGTTCTTGAATATCATCTTTTACCCATTTGTTAGAATAGAATTCATTAGCTACTTTGGTTAACGGGTGATTGAAGCCGTTCTGGACTAAGTAATCAGCAAGCCCGTACATTTTGTCCGTAAAGGTAGAATAAAGAGGTTCAATTTCGCTCCACTGCTCCTCCCATTCACGTTCCCACTCCTGTAGTAGAAAGAGCATTAATCCTTCTTTGCTTTTAAAATGATAATAAATATTTCCCTTACTACTCCCCGTTGCGGTAGCCAGGTCCTCAATGGATGTTGCGGCATATCCCTTTTGAATAAATACGTGGCGGGCTGACTCTACTATTCGTTTTCTCGTCAGTTCGCTCGCTTGCTGTTTTTTATTCAGTTGATTTCAACTCCTATTAAATATGAACTTATTAATGTCATTGTAATTGTAGTTGTCATTACGAAAAATGTCATTATGAATATAACTAACATGCCAAGCTCATTCATGTAAGTGGCATAATAGGGGTAACAAGCCCGATTCCTGCGAATACTAGAAATATGTTGAACATAAGCAATAGCATGGCGCCTTTATTACGAATGAGTAATGACCTGGATGTGCTCCCAGCGAGTTAGTTTTGAATATATTGTGCTAGTTCGGAATGGTTTTTATCCAATGCTGATATAAAGGGTTAAGTCGACAGGAAGATTGAACCCATGTCGAGAACATGAGTGGCTTTTTTTGTTGCATTTAGTGATTCGTTAACAGTCGTGATTTCACATACCTGAACACGTAATGGAGGGTTATAACCGATGAATCGCCGTAAGTTGCAAGACAGACTCAAATTAAAGAGTGTCGAAACGATACACGGGGAGCAGTTTAATAATTTACTGCGTTATGTTTTTCAAGTAACCAACCGTGATTTGCAAACATTCGGATGGGAAAATAGAGAAATTGCGCAATCCAAGCTACCCATCCTGAAGTATGCCGATGTACTTGGCTGGTTTGATGGCGATAAACTTATATCACAGCTTGCAGTTTACCCTTTTCAGGTGAATCTTTTCGGGCATATTTATGAGATGGGGGGACTGACAGGCGTTGGAACTTACCCCGAGTATGCCAATTTGGGCTTAATGAACAAGCTCATGTTACACGCCTTAAGTAATATGAGAGATAAGAAACAATCGATTTCTTACTTATTTCCCTACTCGATTCCTTATTATCGGCGTAAGGGTTGGGAGATTATCTCCGATAAAATCTCTTTTGAAGTTCAAGATACGCAGCTTCCGAAGCTGAAAATGGTTCCAGGTAATGTAGATCGTGTTACGATTGAACATCCGGATATAAAGACGATCTATGAGGAGTTTGCTTTACAAAATCATGGGGCGATGCTCCGAAACGAATTGGCATGGGAAGAGTATTTGCGCTGGGATTTAGATGACATGACGGTTGCTATTTATTATGATACCCATGAGAAGCCGATGGGGTATCTGTTGTATTGGATTGCTGAGGAAGTCTTCCATATTAAAGAGATGATGTATCTCAATGAAGAGGCACGAACGGGATTATGGAATTTCGTTAGTGCTCACTTTTCAATGATAACGCTGGTCAAGGGAGATATTTATAAGGACGAGCCGTTGGCGTTCATACTGGATGATGGCGATATTAAGGAAACCATTGCTCCGTATTTCATGGCTCGGATTGTGGATGTTGCGCTCTTCGTCAAGCAGTACCCGTTTCAGATTCAAGAAACGGATTGTCAGCTGGTATTCAGCCTGCACGATCCAATGCTTGAATGGAACCAGGGAACCTTTACATTGATGGTGGATAAAGCGGGGAAAGGTTATTTGAAAGACGGCGGAGGCAAACCTTCTGTCATTATCGATATCCCCACATTGACCACCATGTTTATGGGGTACAAACGCCCAACGTATCTCGCTAAAATCGGTCGTATGCAATGCGATGATGCAAGCGTCCATTTGCTTGAGAAATTAATTCGGAATGAGCAACCTTACTTTTCAGATTATTTCTAAATCTTACATGGGACACTCATTAATCTGGACAAACAAACAAACCGACTCTTTAAAGAGTCGGTTTGTTTGTTTGTCGTTTTGTTGAGATTGTATCTCTATGGTGAATCACAACAAAAATAACCAATCTCCCACGATATTGTGAGGGAACATTGGAAAATGGGTATGCAAAGGGTTGATAGGTGGAAATGGTTATGCTACAATCATAAATGGATTCTATATTTACATTTATATAAATAATTACCAATATTACATTATTATAATATCACATCCTGATTTCCTTGTCAATAATGCCTTACCGACAGAAAGGTACAATTCACATTAGCTTGAATGAACTGGTTTACGAGTTAGGAATGATGTCTTATTCACTTGTGTTTCCTTAGTTTTTTGAAATAAATCCAGATTAAGGAGTGTTTGCGATGAGTGCTAAGTATGAAAGTTGGCAAGATGAACAAGGACGGGTCGACAAGGTTATATTTGAAATTGATAAACAAATGGCAGATCTCGAGGGTAATGCCAGCGAGAGGAAATCGGAGATCATAGCATTTCGGAAAAACTTCTGGGAAGACGTATCTGTCAATGTTGATGACGCGGGTACGTATGCGAGCTTGAAACAGCAGACGGAAGTATTGTCGGAAAGAGAGCGTACTTACCGTCATGTGCATAAGAAAATGAAGATGCTTGCGCGACTCAAACAGTCGCCTTATTTTGGGCGTATTGATTTCCTTGATGATTGTGATAATGAAGAGCATCAAGTTTATTTAGGGATTGCCTCATTGCTTGATGATGATGGCATTCATTTTCTTGTACATGATTGGCGCGCTCCTGTATCCAACATGTACTATGATTATTCCCCGGGTTATGCGAAGTACGAAGCGCCAAGCGGAGTCATTTCAGGGGAAATGACAGTAAAAAGACAATATATGATTCGAGACGCCTGCATTACGAGCATGTTCGATACGAGTGTTACCATTGGCGACGAATTACTGCAAGAGGTGCTCGGAAAACAATCCAATTCACAAATGAAAAGTATTGTGGCGACCATCCAAAGGGAACAGAATCTTATTATACGTAATGTAAGTAGTCAATTGCTTGTCGTACAAGGGGCAGCAGGCAGCGGGAAAACATCGGCAGCATTGCAACGTGTAGCTTATTTGTTGTATCGCTATCGGGATACGCTCCGGGCGGATCAGATCGTTCTGTTCTCACCGAATCAGATGTTTAATAGTTATGTCTCCACCGTACTTCCCGAATTGGGTGAAGACAATATGGAACAGACTACATTTCAAGAGTATTTAGTTCATCGCTTAGGGGAGACATTCGTGTTTGAAGATCCGTTCAGCCAAATGGAATTCACACTTTCGGCTGTGGATGAAGCCGGGTATGCGGAACGAATCGAAGGGATTCAATTTAAAGCCTCTGTCGAGTTCATGCAGTTGATTGATCAATATATTGCCCATCTAGGAAGGGAAGGAATGCTGTTCAGGGATGTGACTTTCCGGGATGAGGTGCTGGTTTCGGCAGAGCGAATTAAGGAGAAGTTCTACGCGTATTGGTCTACCTTGCGACTTCCGAACCGAATGGGAATGATAACGGAATGGCTACTGCAAGAGCTGAAGATAAAAGCCACCGAAGAAATGGCTAAGTTGTGGGTAGAAGAGGAAATTGAACTGCTCGACAAAGAAGAGTACATGTGGGCTTTCAAGGAGCTTCAAAAGAAAAAGCATTTTGAAGGAAATACCTTTGACGATGATAACAGCGAAAGAAGTTTGCTTGCTCAGAAAGTTGTAGATGTGTACTTCAAGCCAGTACGGGGTGGGATTCAACATTTCCACTATGTGAATATTCCGTTAATTTACCGTCAGTTGTTCGGGGATACGAAATTCGCCTCCCAAATCACAACTAACAACAAACTCCCGAATTATTGGCCCGAGATCTGTGAATCAACAATAGAAAAGTTGGATCAAACCGGAATGTATTACGAAGATGCTACACCCTTCCTGTACCTGACAGAGTGTATTGAAGGATTTCAGACCAACAATACCGTCCGACATGTGTTTATCGATGAGGCACAGGACTTTTCAACATTTCAGTTCTTCTTCATTAAGAGGTTATTTCCAAGGAGTAAGATGACGGTACTTGGTGATTGGAACCAGAGAATATTCATTCATGATATGGCAAGTGCAAGCTTAGGTACATTGAATGCGTTATACGGGGAAAAGGACACCGAGACAATCACATTAACGCGAAGTTATCGCTCTACACGGCAAATCATCGAATTTACGCGTGCATTAATTGAGGGAGGTGAGGCGATTGAGCCGTTCAACCGCGAAGGTAATAAACCGACCTTAAAGCAAGCTGACGATATAGAGGGTCTCATCACCAAAGTTGTAGATAGTGTTCATGATTTGCAAGCGGCGGGTCATAGGACGATCGCTGTTATATGCAAAACGGCTAAGGAGTGCAGTGATACTTACGATGCATTGAAAGATACGATTAAGGTGAGGCTAATTGAGAAAGAAACGGCTTCTTTTCAAGCCGGCATTTTGGTTATCCCTGCTTATTTGGCCAAAGGTGTCGAATTCGATGCGGTAATTATTGTCGACGCTTCTAACATGCAATATGGAAGAGAAAGCGAACGCAAGCTGTTCTACACAGCTTGCACAAGGGCCATGCATGATTTACATGTTTGCTTCAAGGGTGAGATGAATCCGTTTATTCTGAGTGCCTCAACCGAAACCTACATTTTGAAATAAGTAGTATTCAAAATGGAAATAGGATGGGTAGTCCGAGGTATCTGAAAGGATTGCGATAACTATGGCCGAGCTGAGAGGGGATTTAGGATATGACATTAATCACATATTTTCCCATACAATCAAGGGGAGATACCTTTTAAGCCTGAGAGTCGGTATGCTTAAAGGGAGAGTGTAAATGTGAACATTGTGAAAATTATTGCAATACCCCCTTGCAATGTGAAAAATATCACACTATAATAAAGGACATAGAGGTGAATTAATTCACAATGTACCATTTTGAAATATATAGATTGAAAATAGAACACCCAATTTGGAGGAGGAATAAATCATGAAAATAGCAGTTATAGGTTGTACACACGCCGGAACCGCAGCCATCGTAAATACCGCAAAATTATATCCCGAAGCTGAAATTACCGTATATGAGCGTAATGATAATATATCTTTCTTGTCGTGTGGAATAGCATTGTATGTAGGTGGTGTCGTGAAAGATCCACAGGGTCTGTTCTACTCTTCTCCAGATCAATTAGCTGCACTGGGAGTCAATACAAAGATGCGTCATGAAGTGATAAATATAGATACAGATGGCAAGCAACTTACCGTACGTAACTTGGTGAACGGCGAAGAATTTGAAGATACCTACGATAAATTAATTATGACTACAGGATCATGGCCGATCATTCCGAAACTTGAAGGTATTGAATTAGACAATATCTTGCTGTGTAAGAATTACAACCACTCGAACACCATTATCGAAAAGGCTAGTCAAGTGAAGCGTATAACCGTTGTTGGTGCTGGCTACATCGGCGTGGAATTGGTAGAAGCTTTTCAGATGAATGGTAAAGAAGTGACGTTGATTGACGGTGTTGATCGAATTCTGAACAAATATCTTGATCCTGAGTTCACAGATGCAATTCAGGAGACGCTTCAGAACAAGGGCATTAAGCTAGCATTGAATCAGACAGTGACCTCATTCGAAGGAACGAATGGTCATGTAAGTAAAGTTATTACTTCACAAGGGGAATATGAAACAGACCTGGTTATTCTATGCATTGGTTTCCGTCCGAATACGGAATTGCTGAAAGGGCAAGTCGATATGCTACCGAACGGTGCGATTATCGTGGATGACTATATGCAGACAAGTAAGAAGGACATCTTTGCCGCTGGCGATAGCTGTGCGATTCATTACAATCCAACTGGCAAACATGCGTACATCCCGCTAGCTACAAACGCTGTACGTATGGGGACGCTCGTTGCCCGCAACTTGATGGCTCAGACCATTCCTTATATGGGCACGCAAGGTACATCAGGCATCAAAATATACGAAGACAATATCGCTGCTACAGGATTGACGGAATTAGCCGCCATAGATGAAGGATTACAGGTAGAGACAGTGAGCATGACCGACCATTACCGCCCTGAATTTATGCCAACATCGGAAAGCGTAACGTTGAAGGTTGTATTTGAAAAAGAAACCCGCCGTATTGTCGGTGCTCAGCTCATGTCAAAGGTGGATCTAACACAGTCCATTAATACGATCTCTGTATGTATTCAGAACCGGATGACAGTCGATCAGCTTGGGTTCATCGACTTCTTCTTCCAACCGCACTACAACAAGCCATGGAACTTCCTGAATGCGGCTGGTTTACAGGCCTTGCCTGCGGTAGCTAAACCTGAACCAGTAATGGTCTAGGATGACATATTTAGCGAACTAGTAAATTAGTTGTCTATTGAAATAATCCAAATGTACACCTCTTGGTCATTCAAGGGGTGTTTTTGTATAGAAATGTAAAAGTGACTAGGATCACTTTTTGTAAATCATAATTAATTTGTGAAAACTTTCACTTAAATTCATTCAATGTGATATTTGTTACGTTTATAAGTGAAAGAATTACGTTACAATTATAATAAATAGATTAGATTTTAACTATATTGGATTAGAGGGGATAGGATCATGGCCTATTATAAACCTCAGCAAATTGCTGAATTGACAGTTGAGAACGGGACAAAGAAGGCTCATAATACGCTTGCAACGGTACTGGTTCTTGGTTTCTTAGGCGGCGCCTTTATTGCGCTGGGATTTCTGCTCGATATTCGTGTTATTGCCGGAGCACCGAAAGAATGGAGTTCCATTACTAATTTCATTGGAGCATCGGTGTTTCCCGTAGGACTTATTCTTGTACTATTGGCTGGTGGTGAACTACTTACAGGTAATATGATGGCCGTACCTCTCGCTCGCATAGCGAAGAAAATTTCGACATGGGAGACCGTGAAGAATCTTATATTAATTACATTGAGTAATTTTATAGGTGCATTATTCGTGGCTTACTTTTTCGGACATATCGTTGGGCTAACGGAAACGGGTGTGTATTTAGAGAAAGTAGTGGATATGGCGGGGCATAAATTGGACGCATCTTTTCTACAGGCATTCGTGTCAGGTATCGGTTGTAACTGGTTGGTAGCGTTAGCGGTATGGTTATCTTATGGTGCAGACAATATGAGTGGCAAAATATTAGGGATATGGTTCCCTACAATGGCCTTTGTAGCTATAGGATTTCAGCACGTTGTCGCAAATATGTTTCTTATTCCAGCAGCTATTTTTGCAGGCTACTATTCGTGGGGAGAATATTGGATGAATTTCATACCCGTCTGGTTAGGTAATTTGGCTGGTGGTGTTATCTTTGTGGCCGCAGCCTATTATGTAGCCTACCTACGCGAACCACAAGCGGCTTCGCCTACGGTTAGTGATAGTATTTCCAAATCGAGTGCATCACAAAAACATGTTGTGTAAGGTTTATTCTTCATGTTATATCTTTGTACGTTCGGTTAGGTCGATCATTTCCTAAGGATATTTAGGGAGGTCGGCCTTTTTCGCTTATGCGTAGCTTATAACCAGATTTGGTCAAGTTTTATAGGTTATTCTTTGCGGAATTGAAGTTGTAGATTTATGATAGAAGTAGATTAAGGTCAGAAGACGTTCATGTAAAAATATCTTGAAGGAGTGTAGCCGAAATGATCGAGCAAGAGAATGGTGTGTTTCCAGCGGTATGTCCGCTCGATTGTCCGGATACATGTGGTCTGCTACTGCATAAAGAGAAGGGCAAGATTGTAAAAGTTACAGGTAACCCAGACCATCCAATTACGAAAGGGACGATCTGCAATAAAGTAAGAAACATGACAGAACGCGTATATCATCCCGAACGGATATTGTATCCATTAAGAAGAACAGGAGCTAAGGGTGAAGGTCAATTCGAACGGATCTCATGGGAAGAAGCTGTTAGCGAGATTACAAATCGTCTGCAACAGTGCATTCGTGATTATGGATCAGAGTCTATTCTACCCTATAGCTTCTATGGAAATATGGGGATTTTAAGTGTAGATGGGATGGACCGTCGCTTCTTTAACGCGCTTGGAGCAAGTCGCTTGAAGCAGTCTATTTGTAACTCTGCCGGTACAACAGGATGGAGATACACGATGGGCTTTAATGGTGGAACTAGCCCAGAAGATACGATAAACGCCGATGTTATTATCGTATGGGGCGGTAACATCATCAGCACCAACATGCATCAAGTGGTGTTAGCCGAGCAGGCTCGCAAACGAGGTGCTAAGGTTATCGTGATTGATGTGCATCGTAATAGAACAGCGCAATGGGCCGATTGGTTTATTCCCCTATATCCGGGCACAGATGCTGCTCTGGCGCTGGGAATGATGCATGTGATGTTCCGAGATGATCTTGTGAATGAACAATTTATGAAGCAATACACCATTGGGCATGAGGAACTTCGAGTGCACGTAGAGTCATATACGCCAGAAAGAGTGTCTCGTATTACAGGTGTTCCCATCGAAGATATTGAGAAGCTTGCTGTCATGTATGGACGAGCAGATACTTCTTACATTCATATTGGGAATGGCCTTCAGCATCACGATAATGGGGGTATGAATGTACGGAGCATTTCATGCTTGCCTGCACTGAGCGGACAATGGCTAAGAAGAGGTGGTGGAGCTTCGAGATCTAATGGAGGCTATGCGCAGATGAATAGCGCTAAGCTTGAGCGACCTCAGCTACGGCCTAATCCTAAAGCACGCACGATCAATATGAATCGTATCGCTGAAGCGCTCGAATGGGATGACGATCCAGTTAAGGCATTGTTCGTATATTGTAGTAATCCTGTTGTCGTCGCACCGGATGCAGATCGAGTGAAGCGGGGATTCGCTCGTGAGGATGTATTCACGGTCGTACACGACTTGTTCGTCACAGATACAGCGAAGTATGCAGATATTGTGTTGCCCGCCACATCATCCTTTGAAAGTATAGATCTCTTTAGTTCATATTGGCATCATTATATCCAACTGCAAGAGCCTGTCATTCCAGCGCAAGGTGAGAGTAAGAGTAATATGGAGCTATTCTCGCTTTTGGGACGTGCCATGGGTCTAGATGAAGAGGCCTTCAGCCAAAGTGAAGAGGAAATGATTACGGAGGCGTTACAATTTCCATCGAACCCATATCTGAATGGTGTGACACTTGAGGCACTGAAAGAGCACCAATTTGTGAAGCTGGACATGACGCCACAGCAGACCTTTCTTGAACATCTACCGACTCGTTCGGGTAAAATAGAGCTATATTCATCAGCGATGATGGAGGCGGGATTACCTCCACTTCCGGAGTACGTTCCCCTTCAAGAAGGTTATGATGGAGAACGCCGCCCAGGAGTAGATGACCATTTCCCACTCATGTTCATTTCGCCACCGAATCATAATTTTCTTAATTCTACCTTCGCTAATGTTGAAAAGCTTCAAAAGATTGAAAAAGCTCCGACACTGCAAATTCATCCACAAGATGCTGCAGCAAGAGGGATTGAAGATCATGATGATGTGATCGTATTTAATCTGCGTGGGAGGTATGAGTTGAAGGCTATGGTTACGGACAAGATGCTTCCAGGCACTGTGATTAGTCAAGGGTTATGGTGGGAAAAGGAAGGACGGAAACAACGTGCTAACGTATTAACACCAGATCGATTAGCAGATATGGGAGAAGGCGCGACCTTTTTTTCAACAACAGTTGAAGTAAGTAAAGCGGCAGTGAAATAGGTTTCTGTTACTTTGTATTGCTGTGAATCTATAAATATGTGAATCTATGAATAATCATCTGGGAGATTACAACTTATGAGAATGTTACAAACTTACCCGAAAGAAGTGAAGGTGTTTCTCCTTGCGAGTCTGATCAATTCCACGGGTAGCGCGCTGATGTGGCCCTTAACAGCGATGTTTGTATTTGATGAATTGGGACATAATATGGCAGATGCTGGGCTTGTTATTTTAATTCAAGCTTTAGGTGGAATCATAGGACAATTGTTAGGAGGATCATTGTATCACCGGGTAGGCGTTAAGAAACTTATAGTAGGATCATTAGTGCTGAACGCAGTAGGATTGTTCGCTCTGCCGGTGACAAGCCAATACTGGTATTTCTATATGGCGTTAATGGGTTTTATCGGGTTTGGATTTGCCGATCGGCGTGGAGAGTTATTTAATATTATTTATGTCGCTAACAATATTGGGGTAGCCTTAGGGACCGCTCTGAGTGGTTTTTTACTAGATATTTCGTACAAGCTTACATTTATCGCGAATGGTCTGACTTCGGCTGTATTTGCAGTGTTCTTTCTAATCTACTTGAATCGTCTCGATGGTGAGCAGGGTGAAGTACATTTAGACAAAAGAAATACATCGACCTCTGGTGAGAGCATGTGGCGGTTGCTTGGGAATACACGCATTTATTTATATTTAGGCATAGGATCGATGTTTATTTTATTAGGTAATTCGATGTGGAATTCGGGTGTGTCTCCATTTATTATTTCAGAAGGATTTCCCAAAAAAGCGTATGGATTCCTCTGGACTCATGCCAGTCGCATGGCTAGCAACGGGTACAGCAGTAATTGGCGTAGTTTTTTTCATAGTACATGCTATGCAGAATCGGGGTACTAAGTCTGAAATAGAGTCATCATCTTTAGTCTAACGGTTCTAACAGGATTCTTGAAAAGGGGTGCAATATATTGAAGGTTAACCAACGAACGTTCACAATCCGCTTATCTGAAATGAAAGATGCACAACAGATCATGGCTCTGGATGCCGTTGTATGGGATGATTATAGTTCTCCCGAGCCTTTAAATTGGACATCACGGGAAGACTTCTTACGGCATTGTCAACCAGGTTCACAGTTGGTAGCTCTTGTTGATGAACAATTGTGCGGATATGTTGGATTTCGTTATCCTACGATGATCAGAACGAATCAACATGTATACGAGATCAATATCGCTGTTCATCCACAATATCAGCATGAGGGAATAGGTACTAGACTGATGGAGATGGTGAAGGCATGGGCATCAGAGCAAGGCATGAAGAAGTTGAGTTTACGTGTGCTTTCCTCGAATCCGGCTGCTTTGAAATTTTACGAAAAATGCGGTTTCGTTATCGAAGGTCGTCTAGTTAATGAATTTCACGTAAATGGACGATATGTAGATGATGTCTTGATGGGATATTTTTTAAATTAAACAATCTGTCATTTCGTAATACGGATTGTTCCATTATTTCATATGTAATATATAGTTATAGAAAGGGGGGGATATGATGAAAGAAATACATTGTCAACATTGTGCAAAACCTATTGAAGACCGTGGAGATTTGGTTGTGGTTCAAAAAGGGATATGGGGAATTGAACCGTATCATAATACCAAATGTTACGGATCTGTTGCCAAAGGATTATCTGGATTGCTTGTAAGTGGACCCATTAACTCGAAGGTTAATAGGTTATCTATTATTTTTACTGCCATCATAACGATTGTTGCGAATTTGTTAGATATTTCTGGAATGATTAAGTTGGTAGTTTTCTTGTATTTACTATATGTCATTTCAATCAGAGCGTGGTCTTGGTTCAATTATGAACGACATTTATCTACATAACTAGTATTTAAAAGGGGGGGGGGGGCGTAGCGTGGGCCAACAAATGATTTCTCTAAATGTAGGGAAACCCATAACCGTTGAATATAAAGGCAAAGAGCTAGAGACAGGAATTTATAAGCAGTCGGTACAGGGTAATGTCTTTTTGGGTGACGAGTTATTTGATGGGGATGGGCAAGCGGATCTAGTTCACCATGGTGGGCCAGACAAAGCGGTATGTGTATACCCATATGAGCACTATCCTTACTGGGAGGAACAACTTGGAAAGTCTCTAGAGTATGCAGCATTCGGTGAGAACTTAACTGTCACAGGCATGCTGGAAACCGACGTGTGCATTGGGGACATCTTTCAGGTAGGAGAAGCCGTTCTACAAGTTAGTCAGCCTAGATATCCCTGCTTTAAGCTTTCTCAGAAACATGGATCTTCGGATCTTCCTGCCCAAGTTCTTAAGACTGGATTTAGTGGATTTTATTTCAGGGTATTACAGACAGGTTATATCAGCTCAGCGTCTACTATTCATAAGGTTGAGTCGCACCCTGCACAGGTAAGTGTAGTCGAAATATTGCGAATTCTCGCTAGTAGTCGTGCAGACAGAGACCAAGATACGTTGCAACGTATCTTGGAATTGGACGCTCTGGCCTCCGTCGTAAGAGAAAAATTCCAAAGATGGCTGGATGAAGCTTCATTGAATGGATAGCGTGAACACGTTCTCGTTGTATCATTAGCGCGTTTGCTTCATTTGGTACTCCAATGCATATAGATCTTCCTCAAGTGAACTCATCTGTTGTCTCACTAAGTGTCTGGAGTCACTAAGTGCTTGATTATAAACAATGGGCGCTAAATGCGACATAAAGAAATCGAAAACGCCGTCTGCGGCCAGATCGCCAATGGTTTCACCGCGTTCTTCTTCGAAATATTGCTGGATACGCTGTAGAACTTGATCTCGTTGTTCTTTGGGTAATTTCATCGTTTTCATGGTGGTAATGTTGCCCCTTTCTGTTTCTAGTCTCTGATGTTCATGTTATCGTAATGGAAGCTCACGGTCAAAAAGGTCTGTCTGAACAATAGTATAAGCACACGTTGTGTGAATCTAGATAGATGTGTCGTTATTGAACTATCGCCATTTTACAGGTATATTTGTATGAAGTAATCTAAGTAGATACAAAGATCGGCGCTAAACATAATTAGGCTTTCTGAAAATATGGATGATGTAGATTGTAGCGAAGAGGACGGAATTGTTCTGAAGAAGCGTTAGCGCTCGTCTACAAGCGTTCTGTAGGAAAGCTACTTCGAGAGCATATGCTTGCCCTCAGATTTCTACCGCTATAGGCGGTATACAATCAGGAAATCTGAGGGCAACAGCGATCGTAAGAACAATCCGTCATCGTAGCGGGATTTCTACACGACTGTTTTTCAAGTCCTGATTTAGTTTTGAGTTTAAAGATAAGACATATATCTCAACAATGAAAGGTTGATTGCAATGGAGAACCCAAGCACACCCTCCAATTTTATTAAGAATGTGATTACGGAAGATTTGAAATCCGGTAAGGTGAAGGAAATCGTGACACGTTTTCCACCAGAGCCTAACGGTTATTTACATATTGGACATGCTAGAGCCATCTGGATTAACTTTACTTTAGCAGCTGAATTTGGTGGGAAGACGAATCTGCGATTCGATGATACCAACCCAGTCAAAGAAGATACAGAATATGTGAAGTCCATTCAGGAAGATGTGAAGTGGCTCGGATTCGAATGGGAAGAGCTTAGATTCGCCTCTGATTATTTCGATGAGATGTACAACCGTGCGGTATTGTTGATCAAGAAGGGGAAAGCTTTTATCGATGATCTCAGTGCAGACCAAATTCGTGAGACTCGAGGAACTTTGAAGTCTCCGGGAAGCAATAGTCCATATCGTGATCGTAGTGTGGAAGAGAATCTCGAGTTGTTTGAAGGAATGCGTGCGGGTAAGTTTAGCGATGGTGCTAAAGTACTGCGCGCTAAGATTGATATGTCATCACCTAATATCAACTTACGTGACCCGATCATGTATCGAATTTCTCATACTTTCCACCATAACACGGGCGATAAATGGTGTATTTATCCGATGTATGCCTTCGCGCATCCGTTAGAAGATGCGATCGAGGGAATTACACATTCTCTATGCTCGTTGGAATTTGAAGACCAACGTCCATTTTATGACTGGGTAGTGGCGGAATGCGAAATGCCTAATGTCCCTCATCAATATGAGTTCGGACGCTTGAATGTAGAGCAGACATTAACGAGTAAAAGAAAGTTGAAGTTGCTTGTTGATGAACAACATGTCGATGGTTGGGATGATCCACGGATGCCAACGATCTCGGGCCTACGTCGACTAGGATATACACCTGAGGCTATTCGTAGCTTCATTTATGAGACGGGTATTTCTAAGACACAGGGTGTCGTAGATCTACAAATGCTTGAGCACTTTATCCGTGAAGATCTGAAGCTTAAAGCACCTCGTACGATGGCGGTATTGAACCCACTTAAAGTGGTTATTACCAATTATCCAGAAGGTCAGAACGAGTGGTTTGAAGTAGAGAACAATATTGAGAATCCTGATATGGGGAATCGCCAAGTTCCATTCTCACGTGAAATATATATTGAGCAAGATGACTTTATGGAGGTTCCACCTAATAAATATTTCAGACTATTCCCAGGTAACGAGGTACGTTTGAAGAACGCATATTTCATTAAGTGCAATGAGGTTATCAAGGATGAAGAAGGTCATGTCATTGAAATTCATTGTACCTATGATCCTGAGACGAAGAGTGGAAGTGGATTTACCGGTCGTAAGGTAAAAGGAACGATCCATTGGATAGATGCAAGCCAAGCGGTTCCGGCTGAATTCCGTTTGTACGAGCCGCTCATTAAGGCTGAAGAACCCGATGGGGAGACGGATGATAGCGAGGAGAAAGAAGAGAAAACATTCCTTGATCAAATCAATCCGAATTCGATGGAGATCGTGCAAGGGTTTATAGAACCGGGAATGAAAGACGTAGCCCCTCAGGAAAAATTCCAATTCTTCCGTCATGGTTACTTCAACGTGGATTCCAAGTATTCCTCGCCAGGACATCCGGTATTTAACCGTATCGTATCGCTTAAGAGCTCATTTAAACTAACCAAATAAAGAGTGAATGGGGAGAACAGATAAGAACCTTGCAAAGGTTTTTATCGGGATCCTCTTTTTTTTGGTTTTTTTCCTGTAATCAAAACCAAAAAAACAAAGATTAGTTAGTATATTTATGTGAGTATAATTTTTGATTTACAATAAAAATAGCTTTGAATTACACGGAAAATATCGTATTATATTTTTGAAACAAACATTAAAACAAAAATTAACATATGTAAGGGTGATGGGATCGTGGGAAAAAGTCGTCCGGCTGATGAAAGACAAAAAGAGATTTTCAATATGATTTCACAAGTAGGGACCGTATACGTATCTAAGCTCAGTAAGAAATTCAATGTTACACAGGAAACGATACGAAAAGACCTAGATACATTAGAGAAGGAAGGTATGGTTTTACGTACGCATGGCGGTGCTGTTCTAAATCATAAGGCCCCCGTTCAGCGGCATATCAGCAATGTTGATATCAAGAGTATGATCGCTCATGAGGCTGCGAGTCTCGTCGAGAAAGGAGATATTATCGCCTTAGACAGTAGTGACTTTTCTCTACAGTTGGCTAAAGAGTTGAAGCTCATGGAGATTACGATTATTACGAATTCCATCTCTATAATGCTTGAATTGCTGAATCAAGAAAATATTCAACTGATTACCATTGGCGGTTATGTTAACCTTCAGAACTACTCGTTCATAGGGGCGATGGCAGAGAAAAGTGTGGAAAATTATTATGTCAATAAGTACTTCTTATCTTGCAGTGGATTTGACCTGACACACGGTGTCTTTGAGAAGCATGAGGGTGAAGCGCAGGTTAAAAAGAAGTTTCTTGATGTGGCCAAGGAAGTGATTCTAATGACCGACCATACGCACTATAATCAAAAATCATTAACCAGCCTTATGAGTTTAAGTGATGTAAGTAAGCTGATCATCGATTCTAAACTGCCCATTCAGCACCTTGCTGCATTAAAAAGTATGGGGATAGACGTGCAGGTTCCTCAATAATCTTCGATTTAAATATTTGACTATGTTTTACCGAATCAAACACTAACAATCAATAGATTGTGTTTGGTTTGTTTTTTTTTGAAACAAAGCTTGAAACTTGTTTTGTAAGCGGTTTATTATTTGGGTATGAAAGAAACTTATAAATAGTTTTTGAGAGGTGTTAATCAATCATGAAGAAAATTGGGATCATAGGTAGCTTGAACCTCGATATCGTGATGAAAGTGGATAAATATCCCACGCAAGGAGAAAATACGATTGGGGAAAAGGCAGTTGTTCAAACAGGCGGTAAAGGCGGAAACTCGGCGACCGCCGTTCGCAGGCTTGGTAAACGTCCTGTCCTTATAAGTGCAATTGGACAGGATATGAATGGAGAATATATTCTATCTGATTTAAGAGCGACAGGCATTGATATTTCAAATATTCAGCGTTCTACACAAAGTCATACTGGAATAACCACCATTCTGATTGATAAATTTGCCGAACGTACGATGGTGGTAGCACGAGGAGCGAATATGGATCTAACTGCGGACTACATTGATGAACATGCCGATCTCATCAGAGATTGCAGTGTACTGCTTGTCCAATTGGAAGTTACGGAAGAAGCCGTCATTCAAGCGATGAAGATCGCAAAAGAAAGTGGCATTACCGTTATTATAGATCCAGCGCCGGCTGAGGGCATTACACTACGAGCAATTCAATATGCAGATATTCTTATTCCAAATGAACAAGAAACAAAACATATGACTGGAATTGAAGTGGAAAACGTTGAAGATGCATTACGAGCTGCTCAATATTTCCATATGTTAGGGCTTGAACAAAGCATTATTAAAATGGGACATCGAGGCTCACTGGTTTTTACGCCTGAACATTGGGAATTTATCGAAGCTATTCCTGTAGACGCCGTAGATACCGTAGTAGGGGATACCTTCTCGGGAGCACTAGCTTGCTCACTAGCGGACGGTAAAGACTTATTTCAAGCAGCTTGGTTTGCAACAATAGTAAGCGCTATCAAAGTTACAAGACTGGGTCCTCGTGATGGAATACCTACATTAGCAGAAGTCGAGACCTTTATGAAAATAAGAAACTTATCTCTATTAAGATCCAATGTGCGTTAAATATATCCTGTATGAAGAAGGGGGTTAACACAAATGGGCCAATCATTACTTGAAGTAAGGGAAATGAGTAAAACATATCCCGGCGTTCAAGCTCTGAACCAAGTTCAACTTGAGGTGCGTGCAGGAGAAGTTCATGCCTTAATCGGTGAGAATGGAGCTGGAAAGTCAACTTTGATTAAGATTTTGGCAGGTGTTGAGCATCCGGATAAAGGAAGCATCTTTCAATTTGAAGGAAAACCAGCCGAAATTCAAAAACCGATCGACGCCACACGAAAAGGCATAGCGATCATTTATCAAGATCTTAGCTTATTCCCCAATTTAACCGTTGCAGAGAATATTTGTAAGGGTCGTGAAACGAATAAAGTTGGATTTGGCCTAGTCAGCTGGCGTGAAATGCGTGAAACGGCTAAACGAACTTTAAATGAATTAGGATTCGCAATAGATGTAGATACTCCTCTGGAAAGATTAAGCATTGCTAAACAGCAGCTTGTCGCTATTGCTAGAGCGATTGCGTTTGAGGCAAAACTGATTATTATGGATGAACCGACTTCCTCGCTTTCTTCTGGTGAAGTTGAACTGTTGTATAAAGTAATCGAGGATTTAAAGAGTAAAGACATTGCCATTCTTTTTGTAAGTCATAAGATGGAAGAGTTGTTTAAAGTGTCCGACCGATTCACCGTTCTTCGGGATGGCAAATATGTTGGTACGTATGATAAGGAAGAATTAGATGAGGATCAGCTTATTCGGCTCATGGTAGGCAGAGAATTGGAAGTTATGGAACGAGAAAATGCAGTGCAGGGCAAAAAAGTTCTTGAAATTAGCCATTTAACAAAAAGAGGAAATTTCAAAGATGTTTCTTTCTCCCTTTACCAAGGTGAGGTGGTCTCGATATCTGGACTTGTTGGTTCAGGAAGAACAGAACTAGCCCATGCGATCTTCGGTTTACAACGGTTTGAAAGTGGCTCCATTACATTGGATGGACAACCCTTGAAGATCACATCATCTGAACAAGCCGTTAAAAGAGGAATCGCTTATGTGCCTGAGAGCCGTCAGAAGGAAGGACTTGTTCTTCAGCAATCCATCGTTCGAAATACGTCGCTTTCCGTTCTAAAAGATTTGACCACTAGTTTTGGCATGATTCAAGAACGAAAAGAGATTGAAATCGCTAAGGACTACATTAAAATGTTGGATATTAGACCGAACCTTCCTTTTTTGAATACAGGAGATATGTCGGGAGGGAACCAACAAAAGGTGGTTATTGCGAAATGGCTGGCCACAAGACCCAAGTTGTTAATTGTTGATGAACCGACCAATGGCATTGATATTGGGGCCAAAAGGGAAATTCATAAGTTGCTACGAAGATTAGCGAAAGAGGGTATGGCAGTTCTGATTATTTCATCTGATCTTTCTGAAGTGCTAGCTGTTAGCGATCGAATTCTGATTATGCGTAAAGGAAAGATTGTCGGTGAATTACTGCAACACGAAGCGACGCAAGAGAAGGTTATGAATCTCGCTGTGTTGGGAACGCACTTGCAACATACAAAAGCCCCCCATCCTAATGTGCAAGGAGATGTGGCTCGTTTATGAAGAAGATCATTCAACAAAAGGAATTTGGTATAGCACTTGTCGTGATTCTTATTTCAATCTTACTAACGTCGTTAAGTCCAGCCTTTCTCACGTTAGAGAACATTCTCGATATTTTGAAAGCGAATTCAGTCTTGGGTATTCTGGCCATCGGTATGACGTTAATCGTAATTACCGGAGGGATCGACGTTTCCGTAGCTGCGGTGACGGCGGCTGTAACTGTGGTTATTGGGAAGTTGGCAGTTTCTCTTGGATCAAACGGTTATAGTCTCTGGATTATTTTTATAGTAGCACTACTCGCAGGTGCAGCCTTTGGATTTATTAACGGTATTTTAATTGCTAAGACTCAAATTCCGCCCATTGTAGCTTCGCTGGGAACGATGAGTATCATTTCAGGACTTACGCTCTATGTGACAAATGGTAATTATGTGAACAGCAGTATGCTTCCCAAAGCCTTTATTCAGTTTTCGGACTTTAAAGTCGGTGGCGTCTCGATTCTTATTATTATATTCTTGCTTGTCGCTATATTCACTTGGTTTTTATTGCGGTATTTAAACGTTGGTAGAGACATCCTATCCTTTGGTGGGAATCCTGTCTCATCGATGCGCGTAGGAATCAATTCGACGAAAGTTCAATTATTTGTTTATACCTATATGGGTTTATTAGCCGGTATCGCAGGTATTGTACAAACCGCTTACAACAAAGGAGTTGATCCGAACGGATTCTCGGGTTTCGAGATGATGGTTATTGCTGCTGTGGTGTTAGGAGGATCTAATATTTCGGGTGGTTCGGGCTCCATTTTGGGAACGGTTCTCGGTGTGCTCTTGCTGGGAATTATGCAAAACGGTCTAATTTTGGCGAGAATTAACACCTTTTGGCAGGATGTGTTTGTAGGGTTGATTATTATACTGGCTGTTTCTTATGAAGTAATTAAGCGAAGACGAGAAGAAGCAGGCTTGGCTAAAGTAGAAGTCGAGTGATAGGAAGGTGGAAAAACAGTGAAACTTTCGGAAATAAAACGATCGAAGGAATGGATGTTAGGAATTGTATTGCTGGTATTGTTCATCTTTATGGCCATCTTTGCACCGGGGTTTACCAATGGTTATAATCTCACAAACATGCTGTTTCAACTTCCCGAACTGGGCATATTATCCATAGGAATGATGGTTGTCATTTTAACAGCAGGAATCGATCTCTCCATTACGTATCTTGCTGCTTTATCAGGTGTGATTATGGCTTACTGTATGACATCGGGTATGCCCATGACCACTTCGATTATTTTGGGAGTTATAACGGCTTTGATTGGTGGATTGATCAATGGTTTCCTGGTGGCCTTCATAAGGGTTTCACCCATTCTAGTGACGATAGGTACTATGACCCTTTTTAAAGGGATCGTGACATTAATCACCAAGGGAAACAGTATATCAGGGTTTCCAGAAGGCTATGCAGCAATTGGGAATAATGAATATTTTGGAATCCCAATACCGTTTGTCCTGTTCGTTCTAATTGCTATATCTGCATGGTACTTGCTTAATAAAACGGTTTGGGGACGCAATGTGTATATGACAGGAAGCAACCCCATTGCGACTTTATTCTCTGGCGTAAACACCAAAAAAGTCATCATGTATGTTTACTTATTCGCTGCTCTTATGGCGGCGATGGCGGCCATTATTATGACCAGCCGTTACAACTCCGCTAAGGTTGATCTGGGAAGTTCTTATCTATTGCAAAGTATTTCGGTTGCAGTATTGGGAGGCACCAGTATGAATGGAGGATACGGTAAAGTCATGGGTGTTGTATTCGGTACCGCAATCTTTCAAGTGCTATCCAGCGGTTTAAATCTGATGGGAGCTTCCAGCATGATTATTAACATCTTAACCGGTGTTGTTTTGATCGTCGTGTTGTTAATCAACTTCTTTTCGACCAAGTTGAAGAGAAATAAAGTCCGAATGGCACTATAAACTAGGTTTTACGCTCTATGTTAATATAAAAAACATTTTCAGGAGGGGTTTAGTGTATGAAAAAGAATATTGCATCTGTTGTGTTGTCGTCCGTTGTAGTGATGGGCTTATTGGCTGGCTGTGGATCTTCACCACAAAATAATACATCATCAGGAAGCGATGGTAAGGGCAGCTCTACCAAAATTAAAATCGCGATTGTACCAAAACTAGTAGGTATTCCCTACTTTAACGCTTCAGAAGAAGGAGCAAAAAAGGCAGGCGAAGATCTGGGTGTAGAAGTCATTTATACAGGACCGACACAGGCGGACGCCGCACAGCAAGTAAAAGTTATTGAAGATTTGATTTCGAAGAAAGTAGATGTCATTGCGGTTGCTCCGAACGATCCAGCTGCTTTAACGCCGGTACTGAAAAAGGCAAGAGCGCAAGGTATTAAGATTCTGGACTGGGATACACAGGCGGATCCATCTGTTGTAGATATGACCGTTCAGCAAATTGATAACGAAGTCTATGGCCGCCACATGGCTGATCTTTTAGTTCAGGCTATGAAGAAAGAAGACGGTAATGTTGCGATTGTAACTGGTGGATTGTCCGCAAGCAATCTGAATACATGGATTGATTGGTCCCTCAAGCAGATGGAGGAAAAATACCCTAACATTAAAATTATCGGCGATAAAATTGGAACCGATGAAAAGCAACAGGTTGCTTATCAAAAAACATTGGATTTATTAAAAGCTAATCCAGATATTGACGGTATACTCGCTTATTCGACTGTTGCTCCGCTTGGTGTTGCTCAAGCGATTCAGGAGAAGAAGTTGCAGGATAAAGTATCTCTTGTGGGTGTTGCACTTCCGACGGACTCCAAACCATTTCTAGATGACGGTGCGATGGATACTGCTACACTTTGGAATCCGATTAACTTGGGTTATCTAACTGTCTTTGCTGCAAAAGCTTTGGCAGAGGGCAACCCAATTACGGATGGACAAGATATTCCAACGATCGGCAAAGTACAATTATTGGAAGATGGTAAGACCCTTATCCTTGGACCTCCTACAGATTTCACGAAAGAGAACGCTGGCGACTTTAATTTCTAATAGAGAGATATAGGATATGATGGGATAATGGAGGATGAGGAGCCATGTTACAAAATTATGAGCAAAAAAACGAAAAAATTAGACAGGCTTTTCGCGAGCTGAAACAACAATATCCAGAACGTGTTACACAAAGATTGAATATGTCATGGAGCAACTGGGGATTCGGTGTCGAATCCCTGGTTGATACCGCTAAGCGTTTAAATAAAAACGATATAAAATACATTGAGTTACATGGGAACCATTATGGTCCGGATTTGGGGTACCGCCCAAGTGAGGTCAATCAAATCTTACAAGACTATGGTCTAATAGTGTCTGGTGTATGTGGGATGTTCTCGAAAGAAAATGATCTATCGAGCAACATTGCTCCTCATCGACAAGCAGCAATCGATTATATTCGACGGGAAACCGAGTTTACAGCTTCCGTACAAGGACAGTATTTATTGGTGGTTCCTGCAGTTGTCGGCCGCCCGCAAAAATATGATGATACAGAGTGGAATAGAAGTATAGAGACGTTGCTTATGGTTGCGGATGAATTCAGTAAATGGAATATAAAAGCGGCGATTGAACCTATTCGTGCTGCGGAGACCTCTCTGGTGCATAACATTTCAGAAGCTCAGGCTTATATTAAAGAAGTAAATCATTCAGGAATCCAGCATATTAATGGAGATATTTATCATATGCAAGTGGAGGAAACTCATATCGGGGAAGCCATTTTGCAAGCAGGAGATCAATTAGTCAATCTACATTTGGCGGATAGCCATCGTGGCGCTTTAGGTGAAGGACATATGGATTTGGACACAATTATCATGGCACTATACCTGATTGGTTTTAATCAGGAAGGTCGTTTTGTTACCCCAGAACCGTTAGGCCCTGGAGGAGATCCATACCCTGCGATGTATGGGAAGCCGGATAAAGGTCAACTGGATACTTTGGTTCACCAAACCGTTACTTACGTTAGACAGAGAGAGCAGATTTTACTAGAAGCATAATATAAGGTAGGTGAATGAAATGAAATATAGTATTGGAGTCGACTATGGGACACTTTCTGGGAGAGCGTTGCTTGTTGAGATTGAAACAGGTAGAGAAGTAGCTTTTGCTACGAAAAGCTACACGCACGGTGTGATGGATCAGTTTCTTCCGGATGGAGCTACTAAATTAGAGCCAGACTGGGCCTTACAGCATCCTGCGGATTATTTAGAGGTTTTGAAGGTGACCATTCCCGAAGTCCTGCGTAAGTCAGGGATTTCTCCGGATGATGTGATTGGAGTGGGTATTGATTTTACCGCGTGCACGATCATTCCGGTAAAAACAGACGGTACACCGCTATGTTTCCTAGAAGAATATAAGAGTCGTCCGCATGCGTATGTGAAACTTTGGAAACATCATGCTGCCCAAGAAGAAGCTAATCTTCTCAACGAGAGAGCTGAGCAGCAGAACGAAAGTTTTCTCGCTCGTTATGGAGGCAAAATTTCATCGGAATGGTTATTTCCAAAAGCATGGCAAATGCTGAACGAAGATCCGGAAATTTTCGATGCTACGGATTCCTTTTTGGAAGCTACAGATTGGGTGGTATCCCAATTGATCGGTGAAGCTAAACGGAGTAACTGCACAGCCGGTTACAAAGCAATCTGGCATAAACATGAAGGTTATCCATCCAAGTCCTTTTTGAAATCCCTGGACCCTCGTATGGAGACCTTTGTTGAAGATAAATTATCAACTGATATTTACCCTGTAGGAACGAAAGCTGGCGAGATTACGGAAGCAGCAGCTAAACTGACAGGACTGAGAGTTGGCACAGCAGTTGCTGTGGGAAATGTGGACGCACACGTGTCCATACCGGCTCTTGGAATAACGGAACCAGGAAAGATGCTCATGATCATGGGAACTTCGACTTGTCATATACTACTTGGAACAGAGGAAAAGATGGTACCCGGTATGTGTGGTGTGGTAGAAGATGGTGTAATGCCAGGCCTCATGGGTTATGAAGCCGGACAATCCTGTGTTGGTGATCATTTTGCTTGGTTTACTGAAAACTGTGTATCTTCCGAAGTTCAGCAAGAGGCTGTGCAACAAGGAATAGATATCCACCAGCTACTTACGGAAAAGTCTGAACAGTTAGCTGTGGGTCAAAGCGGTTTGATTGCGCTGGATTGGTGGAACGGAAACCGCTCGACTTTGGTCGATGTGGATCTGACGGGCATGTTCCTCGGCCTAACCTTGCAGACAAAAGCGGAGGAAATGTACCGAGCTTTACTTGAAGCTACTGCCTACGGAACAAAAGTCATCATCGATACGTTTATAGAAAGTGGAGTCCCAATTATTGGGTTGTATGCAGCAGGCGGCATCGCGGAGAAGAATGGACTGATAATGCAAATATATGCTGACGTATGCAACATGGAGATTAGAATAGCTGGATCCAATCAGACACCTGCATATGGGTCTGCTATGTTCGGAGCCGTTGCAGCTGGACAAGAACGCGGGGGGTTTACCACCATTGCTGACGCTGCCAAAGCCATCGGTAAAGTAAAGGAACAGTATTACCAACCCATTCCAGAGAATGTTGATGTCTACAAAGCATTATATGCAGAATATAAATGTCTGCACGATTATTTTGGTAAAGGCGAGAATGATGTGATGAAACGCCTGAAGAAAATCAGAATAAATGCATTGAAGCATTCCTAAGTGCTATGGAAAGGTGTTGTTAATTTTGTTGGAATCTCTAAAGGATAGCGTTTTGGAAGCTAACTTGGACTTGCCCCGGTACGGTATGGTTACTTTTACATGGGGGAATGTTAGCGGAATTGATCGAGAACGAGGTCTGGTTGTCATTAAGCCTAGTGGAGTTCCTTATAACGAGTTGCGACGGGAGGATCTTGTTGTTGTAGACCTTGATGGGCATATAGTTGAGGGGAAACTTAAGCCTTCTTCTGATACGGCAACGCATCTTGTATTATATAAATCATTCCCAAGTATTGGAGGAGTTGTGCATACACACTCCTCATGGGCAACGAGTTGGGCGCAAGCAGGTAGAGAAATACCAGCCTATGGAACAACGCATGCAGATTATTTCTATGGTGGGATTCCGGTGACCCGACCGATGTCGAAGGACGAAATTCAAGGTGAATATGAACTCGAGACAGGTAAAGTCATTGTCGAGCGATTTCATGATCTTGATGCTTCACAAATTCCAGGGATCCTAGTTCATGCCCATGCACCTTTTGCTTGGGGAAAGGATCCGCATGACGCCGTACACAACGCCGTTGTATTGGAAGAAGTGGCAAAAATAGCAGCTCGAATGATACAAATTAATCCAGACACCTCATCGATGGATCCATCACTTCTTGATCGTCATTACCTGAGAAAGCATGGAGAACAGGCTTACTATGGACAAAAATAATAGTAATACTTAAATAGATTGTTTACATAAGGGACCCGAAAGAAGGACATTTGAAAAAGATGCCACTCTTCTTTTGGGCCTTATGATATTAAAATCAGATTTAGGAGATCATTCATGGGTCATATCTAAAGGGTTAGATCCTCATCGGGGTCTTCCTCAGTGATCTTACTGGGTAATTTATATTGATGCTTAAGGATCAGATACCACATCCACCCAAATCCAGCAGCGCCAATTAAGGCGAATAACATCCCCGTTCTATACATCGCTTCCGCACCGAAGCTTTGGAACAGCCAACCGCCTACGAATGCACCAATGACACCAGAGAGACCGCTCCATGTGAGTGTGTATACAGCTTGGCCGGTTGCGCGATAGGGACGAGGTAACAGTAACAACGTTAACTGGGTTCCAACATAGAAGAATCCACCAAAGGTGATGCAATGTAGCACTTGAATGGCAGCTACTTGTAGTGGTAATGTGGCTTCAGCCATTAGGAGCCAGCGGAGACTGAAGAGCAGACTTACTATGGAAAGACAACCCAACATCCATGATATTTTACGTTTCATAAAACGGTCAAACAGAAAGAACATAGCGATTTCTAAAAAAGAAGAAAGGAATATGGCTAATCCAACAATTCTTTTAGAGCCTCCGAGTTCCGTTATATATAATGACATAAATGTATTATTCATTGCATTAGGGACCGATACCAGAATACCCATAAGAATAAAGGAGAGGAAGTATCGATTGCTCATAATATTGATGAATCCTCTGAGATACAACGTTGGTGATTCGGAAGAACGTTTTAGTGGAGGGAGAACCAAGACCGCTCCAATGGCTATGATAAGAAGAGCGGTAAATAATGTCGATACTTTGGATATACCCGTCCAATCTAAAATTTGTCCTACAGCAATGGCGGTTACTGCCCAACCGATAGATCCCCATATGCGAAAAGAACCAAACTTATATGGTGTGTCCTCAATATATCCTAGAATAAGGCTGTTACTGTGAGAGAAGATAGGTGTCTGAAAGAAAAAGAATAGGATCATTGCCAAATATACCATAGCATATGTATCGGCATGAAAGACGAACTGAACCATTACTAATGCTCCACTCATCATAATAATGATAATGCGCTTCATATTGAGTAGACGGTCGCCGCAATATCTCCAAAATGGGTTAGCAAACAAGGAGACAAATGGTCCGAGGGCCATTAGAGCTCCGATTTCAAATTTCTTCATACCAACATCCTGTAGGTATAGTTGAAAAAAGCTTGTGAAGATGACCATGGTGCCATATATGAAGAAATTAAATAGCTTAAGGGATGTTAAGGAAGACTTTATCTTTATAGATTCACGCAATATCGACATTCCTTTCCGACTTGAATGCAAATCGACAATGGCTATTTACTATGTTTAAGTAGACCACTTCACTTTATCACGTGTTGAAAGGGGATTCAAACCAGCAAATTTCCATATTATAAAGGGTTGTATGAATTACATGTATTAGATGACGCTTTGTCCCTAGTATCGTATGCTTTTTCCTCTTGAGATATGAGTCGAATCTCAGAATAGAGAGGATATTGTCTGAAACCAATTGGTTTATTTTGTGAATAATGTCACATGAATTAATTAACTTTTGATGTAATCTTACATATAAGAAAGCGCTATCTTTATGAGTATATTACATTGTACCTTCTCAAATTGCTAATACATAAGGAGGTTAACTGATGACGATGACTTTGGAAATGGTTAGAGATTATGAAGAATGTATACGTTGGAAGCAAGGACGAGGTTGGGTATACCAGTTACTTATAGATTTCTTAGGGAACCCACCAAGTTTGTCTCTGATTGCTCAGTGGCAGAAACATATGGTAACTAGAGAAGAATCGGTGCTCACCAAAGAGGGTCAGAAACTTAAGGATTATTTTTCGAATACCATGCCTAGGCAATTTACTGAGGTGTGCGAAGTAGAGAGAACTGAGTATCACCGTTTATTTGAAGGTGTTCGGCCGATACTTCCTTCGCTTTGTGAGAGTGATTATCGAAGTATGTTAAACAAGAATAGTGTAGATTATACGTTAGATATTCGTAATATGTATGCACAATCCGGCATTGTCTTTAACAAATTACACCTTGAACAAGATGATCACGTCTCGATTGAGCTTGAATTTATGGCTGTTCTAGGTGAAAGGATGTCAGATGACATTCGTTTGCGAACTTCTCAACAATCATTAATTGATTCTCAAATTCAGTTTTTAGAGCAGCATATAATGACGTGGGTTCCAAGTTTGGCTGAAGTCTTATGTAATCAAGCACGAACTCCTATATATAGAAGTCTTGGTTTTATTTTAAAAGAGTTTCTTCCTTATGATATTGCCATGTTACACTCATGGAGAGCAGATCTTGAATAGTGTTTGATCGTTTCATAGTAGTACTCGAAGCTGGTTCCTTGAGCAATGTTGGGAGTCGGCTTTTTTGTTGTCTATTCTTAATATTCCTTAAGCCACGGATGCTCGTCCTTAAGGGACGGTGTAGCCGTTTTAGTGCTCATTAACATCTGTAAAGGGGGAATCGTGAATGTTTATTGGATTGGACATCGGAACAACGAGTACAAAGGCATTTCTTTATGATCCAGAGGGTGTTATTTACGGAAAGGGGGAAGCTGGATATTCTTTGTCAGTTCCCTTGCCAGGGCGAGCGGAACAACAGCCGACAGATATCATACATGCCATTATTACAGCGCTGAAGTTAGCCATGGAGAATGCGGGTGCACACGCAGGGCAGATTGAAGCAGTAGGTGTGAGCACGGCCATGCATAGCTTGATGGCGGTTGATCAAGAAGGGAAAGCAATTACACCGCTTATGACATGGGCAGATAATCGGAGCGTTAAGCAAGTGCAAGCTTTACGGCGCGAGGGTACCGCCAAGATTCTCTATGAAATGACGGGTACGCCTAATCACCCTATGTCCCCTTTGACTAAATTAATATGGATGCGAGAAGAAGCGCAAGACTTATTCAAGAAGGCGTATAGATTTATTTCTATAAAAGAATATATTATCTTTCAACTATTCGGGAGCTTTACAGTGGATGTCTCAGTAGCATCAGCTACTGGGTTATATGATATTAAGCAAATGAAGTGGTCGATAGAGGCGATGGAAACAGCAGGGATTCGACCTGATCAGCTTGGGGAAGTGGTACCTGTAACGACAATTTTACGGGGATTGAAGTCGGAGTATGCTACGGCCTGTGGTCTCTCGCAAGACACACCATGGGTTATTGGTGCTAGTGATGGAGCGCTTGCTAATGTGGGAGTTGGTGCGACAATATCTGGACAAACAGCGGTAACGATTGGAACAAGTGGTGCGATACGATCGTTCGCTAATCGTCCTTTGCTTGATCCAAAGGGGAAAACGTTCTGTTACGCGTTTAGCGAGGAACGTTGGCTTATAGGTGGACCTACCAATAATGGCGGCATTGCACTGCAATGGTTCCTTGATCAATTCGGTATAGATCATGGGCAAGCTGCTGTTCTTGAGGGAAAGGATGCTATCCAAGCTTTAATAGATATGGCATCTACCATAACGCCAGGGGCAGAAGGGCTTCTCTTCCTCCCTTATTTGAGCGGTGAACGGGCACCATATTGGAATGCTGATGCTCGCGGGACTTTTTTTGGCGTATCTCTACATCATGGCAAACCTCATTTTGCACGAGCAGTAATAGAAGGTGTTCTCTTCGCATTACATGGTGTGGAAGAGGCACTTGTAGATATGAACGGCAGAAGCGAGGTGCTGATGGCGTCCGGAGGTTTCGCTCGCTCTTCTATATGGACACAGATGCTCGCTGATGTATCAGGTACACGTGTCATTGTACCTGATACTTATGAAGCCTCTGCGTTTGGGGCGGCTGTCATAGCCATGGTTGCAATGGGGACGTTGCCCAATATTGATGCGGTAACAGATAAGATCAACATGTTGCGTACACATGAACCTAATCGTTTACATACGGAGCAATATCAAGAGATGTACCAACTCTATAAAGCGATATATGCCTCATTAGAACCGTCATTCACTGTTATGGCAGAATACCAACGAAAGCAAGCATTGGACCGATTGAACTAGCGTTAACATTCTCTTTCTCTTGTCCTCATTCGACCTTAAGTATTCGGGTCAGATGGAGATGATTCGTATTTCCTTAGAAATGGTTTCAATTTCCTGCTGAGTTACTTTTCCCGCCATCGTGTGCAATGTATTTGCAGTGCCGCAGGCAGCGCCAAGTCGGAGGGCCTCAATGATGTTTTGCCCTCTATGAAGAGCAGTTACGAGACCTGCCATCATCGAATCACCACTACCTACGGGATTTATGGCAGCCACTTTAGGAATATGAATCCTATATAATTCTCCACCGTAACCCGCGAGTGCTCCGCGCTCACCTTGTGATACAACAATAAGTCGAGTGTCGTCACTTAATAGGGAAGACAACGCCTGAAGTGTTGCATGGTCATCGTCAGACCGAATCCCTGCTAGTTCAGCCAATTCATGCTCATTAGGTTTTACTAGATCTGGTTTCCCATAAAGTCCTTCCCGGAGAGCTTCTCCACGTGTATCTAACCCCACTTTAGCACCTTGATGGTGCGCAATCTCGGCAAGCTCCGCATAGATCCAAGTGGGACATCCCAAGGGGAGGCTACCACAGAGCAATACCCAAGCGGAGTCTTTAGCTAAAGACGCTATCTTTAAGCGAAGCTCCTGAAGCTCTACTTCTGTTATGGTTGGGCCGTCTTCTATAAGTTCAGTACTTGTGTCTAGCGTAGGATCAAGAATGGTGATAGCTCGTCTAGTTTCGCCGTTCTGAAGAACGATGAAATCAGATGGAATGGCCTCGATCTTCAGACCTGCTAATAGGGTAGCACCTTGATATCCTGCTATGTAACCTGTAGCTGTAACCGATTCACCTAAAGTCTTCAATACACGAGCGGCATTCACCCCTTTGCCGCCTGGAACGGATAGATATCCATTCATCCGGTGCAATTGATTCACTTGGAATTGAGGAATGGTATAAGTAATATCCAATGCCGTATTTAAGGTTACCGTGGTGATCATGTGCATTACTCCTTCAAATCGTTATTCTAATTGTCATAAATTATCGCATAATGCCTAATCATAAGCACGCTGAATCGAACGAACAAGTAGAAACGGCTGCGCCGTCCTTCTCCAAGGAGCTTATGCTTCCGATGCTAGCGATACTTCGTATCACTTTAAGGCACCCGTTTCATCGGAAATATAAGGAATAGAGTATCAAGTGAAACTTATACTTTCTTATATTTTAAGGAAAAAGACGTATCCTCCATCCCATAGGGGAAAGAGGATACGTCCTTTTTTAGTACTATTAGTGTTTTAGTCCTGTAATTTAGGTTTTCTAAATTTCATTAAGAACTCATACACAACCGGTACGATAACGAGTGTTAGCAATGTGGAGCTGATCAGACCACCAATAACGGTAATCCCGAGTCCGCGTGAAATGATTCCTGCACTATCTTCTAATCCAGTCACTAGAGGTAGCAATGCACCAATGGTGGCAAGTGCAGTCATTAGGATTGGACGAAGGCGAGTAGCTCCGGCTTCAAGCAATGCATCACGTGTAGAGAATCCTTCTTGTTCTTTGTGAATAACGCGGTGAATAAGTACAATCGCGTTCGTTACAACGATCCCTATGAGCATCAATGCACCCATTAGTGAAGATACGTTTAGCGGTTCTTTCGCAATCAGTAGTCCAACAAGAGCACCAATGATCGTGAACGGTAAGGAGAAGAGAATTGCAAATGGTGCAAGACCTCCACCGAAGGTTACTACGAGTACAAAGTATACAACCGCGATAGCAGCTAGCATCGCAAGACCAAGCTGTGTAAATGTATCGTTGATTTGTTCTGTCGCACCACCGAATTTAATTTCAATACCGTCAGGTTTCTCGATGGATTTGATTTTATCTTCTAAGTCCGCAGAAGCTTTACCAACATCAGCCGTTACAATATTGGCGGAAATGGATACAACCATTTTTCCATCTGTTCGTGTAATAGAGTTCGGAGAAGTTCCTTTTTCCACTTTAGCTACGTCTTTAATGGCAACTTCCATACCAAGAGGGGACATAATCTTCTCGTTAGAGATTTCATTAATGTTCTTATAAACGGTAGTATCTGCTTCGATGTAAACCTTATAGGTTTTGTTATCGACTTCAATTTCAGTTAGTACTGGACGTTCACGAACTGGACTTAGCTTCATGGCAATCTGTCCAGCGGTAAGACCAAGTGAACTTAATTTCTCTTGATCAGCAACAATAGTGTATTGATCATAGGAAGCAGATAGACTTGTCTTCGCTTTATCGAAGTGCTCCGTATCTTCTTTCACTAGCTTAAGAATTTCATCGGATATAGGTTTAATGTCCTCTAAGCTGTCACCGAACACGCTAACGCTTAGGCCACTTCCACCCATTCCGCCAGTCATGTCTAGAGAAGCCCATTCACCTTCAGGAACTTGTTTGTGCAGATCTTCAACGAGTTGTTTCTGAACATCCTCGAAATTTTTCGTGTCGGCTTTGTATCCAATGTAGAATAGACCCGAGTTGGACGCACTAGCACCGCCCATAGGATTACTACCTCCAATGGAATACTGCATCTTCTCTACGCCAGGTTGCTTAATAATGAACTTCTCAGCTTCCAGTGCTAGTTTCTCGACTGCGGGAAGTTGCTCTCCAGGTTTAGGGGAGTAGGTCACCATGGTGAACTTATCTTTTTGATCCGGCATGAAGCTAGTGCCAATCAAAGGATACAACATTAGACTACCTACAAGAAGGAGAATAGCTCCACCGAAGGTAATGGCTTTATGGGAGAGACACCAATTCAGAATGCGTTGGTACCCTCTGGATAGACTGCCAATTTCCTCTTTGGATGTGTGCCTTTTCTTGTTAATTCCCTTTTTGAAGAGCGTATGTGCAAGCATAGGCACAATCGTAATGGCTATCACAAGTGAAGCCAAGAGAGCAAATACCATCGTTAATGCGAAAGGTAGGAATAGTTCGCCAACCATACCACTTACAAAGGCAAGAGGTAGAAACACTGCAATGGTTACGATCGTAGATGACATGATAGGAACGAACATTTCACGTGTTGCTTCGCGAACGAGTTCTCGACCACGTAGGGGTTCATCACTATCGGTCAATCGTCTGTATATGTTCTCTATGACAACAATGGAGTCATCAATAACCCGACCAATCGCAACAGTCATAGCACCCAAAGTCATCATATTTAGCGTGATGTCTAACTGCCAAAGGATGAGAACGGCTGTTAATAGAGATAATGGGATCGAGATAATGGATATAATCGTTGATCGAATATTACGAAGGAAGATTAGAATAATGATGACTGCGAATAAAGCTCCAAATATAGCTTTACTAAGCATGGTGTTTACAGAGTCTTCGATAGGCTCACCTTGATCGAGCAGGGTGATCAGCTCAAGACCAGCGTAGCTTTTTTTCAAATCTGTCATTTTGTCTTTAACGGCATTAACGACATCGACCGTATTCGCATCATTGTCTTTCACAATTGAAATTCCGATGGATTCTAAACCGTTGGTACGAGAGATGGACTCTGCTTTACCAATAACTTGAATGTCGGCAATCTCACTAAGTTTAACTGTAGGAATACCCATAGGGGCGCCACCGGTCGGAGCCTCTACATTACCTGCAGGAGGCAAAGCACTAGCATTTCCTGTTGGATTGCTTTGTGCTGAATTAGCTGTGCTTGGAATAACTGGAATGGCTAAGTTCTTCAGATCGTCGAGCGCAATGATGTTTCCATCCACGACAACGGCTTTCTCGGATTCCTCTAAATTAAATAATCCTAGAGGTACACGTAGAGAGGAACCTTGTACGATACCTTGAACGGTATCTTGGTTGAGGCCTAATTCAGCCATTTTTGACTTATTAAATTTCAGTTGAACTTCTTTAACATATTGTCCCGATATACTTACGGAGGCAACACCTGGAAGCTTCTCGATTTCAGGCTTCACCTGATTCTCGATAACCTTTGTTAATTCTTCTAAGTCTTTTGCTTGATTGTTTGAAGCACTTAGAGAAATGACAGGGAAAGAACTTAAACTGAATTTGGAAATGGTAGGTTTTTGCGCATTTTTCGGTAATGTAACTTCATTTAGCGCTTCTCGGACAGCAGCGGTAGCTTGATCCAAGTCCGTTCCATAATCGAACTCCATAGCAATGGAAGCAGCATTCTCCATGGAAGTGGAAGTCACTGTCTTAACGCCATCGACATTGCGTAAACGTTGTTCAAGGGGGACGGTTACATCTTGAACGACACCTTCTGGAGCTGCACCAGGATAGATAGCAACTACGTTTAGAAATGGAATGCTGATATTAGGCATGGTTTCTTGCTTCATGGATACTCCGGCAAATATCCCTGCAGCAGTGATAATAATCGTAAGTATCCAGATAGCGAATTTATTGTTTAATGAGAAGTTAATAATGCTCTTCATAAGTATGGTTCTGCTCCTTTCTCTCTACATTCTTGTTTATTCGGAATGGATTAAGTTTCATTGGTTCGTATTATATTGGGTTTCACAGGTTCGTAGAATATAGTGAAATAATCTCCCTGAGTTCATTCGTTAAGACTTGTAGTTCTGTTATCTGTTGTAGATTACCGATCATACCCAATAGAATAACTCTCCGAGGTTGAATGTCTACGATTTCTTTCTCCAAAATATGAATCGACTCCAGAGCATCTTTGTACGTATGTTTATCAAACGTGCTTTCTTTCAGAAAGTCTTTCATTTCCTTGGTCACCTGAAGCGGGTGTCGTTGATTGTCAGATTGGTCTTTGATTTCATTAATCCAATGGGACCACGTATCCGGAGTGATTAAGGGCTCAGTAGCCCTAGAGATGACACTCTCACTGACATCATCAAGTAAAGTTATGAGATGGTGTGACATCTTTTGAATGTTAATTGGAAGGTTAGGAATGAACAACATCTTTAAATGAGAGAATAGTATGCCGCCGAACAATAGAATGAGGTCCATCGTGTAGGGCTCAATCTCAGTACCGTAGATGGCTTCAAGTTTGACTTTGAACCAGTACAGCATTCGTAATTGATCCTCTTGTATACATGCATTCTTCTCATGTTTCTTGCTAGGGCCAGGACCGTCTATGAACTGTTTCCTTACAAACTCTCGCAATTCGATCAGATGACTAAGAAGAACCTCGACTTGTTTTTGTAGTTGTTCTTTTGGAGAAAGATGGCTGTCCTGTTCTACCTGCATAATACTGTCGCGAATGAGCTGATAACAGTATAAGTAAATGCTCTCTTCCAACTCATCTTTTGATTTGAAGTGCAGGTATAAGCTGCCCTTGGACATTTCACATACTTCAGCAATTTCTTGCATGGAGGTTGAGGAAATGCCTTGAGTGGAGAATAGTTGCAAGGCAGTCTTCAGAATATAGGTTTTCTTGTCCGCTGATTTCTCAGTCAATGTGCTAACACTCCTTCCTCAGAACTTAAGAGTTCTCATTTTGACTGGATAGTCAAAGTATATTATATATCGTAATAGGTTACAACCTTGCTCCATGTTTGTTCAATGGTAGGTGAAAAAGACCTTCTCCCTATTTTTGGAAAAGGTCATCTTCTATTTATTTTCTAAACTTCTTATGGCTCTGAAATCAATCAGGAGATCAATTTCAGTCCTATAGCTGCAACAAGGATCATCGAAATAAACACAATTCTTTTGAATTCCTTGGGTTCGTTATACAGAGTCATGCCGACAATGGCACTACCTACGGTTCCAATTCCTGTCCAAACAGCATAAGCCGTACCCATAGAGAGGGATGTCATGGCATAAGAGAGCAAGGAGAAGCTACATATAAAGGAGAGGGACATAAGTACAAATGCCTTGGGTCCTTTGCGATCTGCGATGCCCTTGATACCGATAACACCGAATACTTCACATAAACCTGCGAGAATAACTGCAATCCAAGCCATTAGATTTTCGCCTCCTTCGTTGGGGTCATGTCTTTATCTGTAATTAGCTTCAGACCAATGACACCGGACAGGAGTAACAAAATAAGTAGTACCTTGGACAAGCTAAAAGGTTCATCGAAGAACAGCATTTCAGTAATGACCGTTCCTCCAGTGCCTAATCCTGTAAATACAGCGTAGACAGTCCCGATTGGTAAATGTTTCGAAGCCATGATAATTAGGAAAAAGCTGATCGCAATAGCAATTACTGTTCCAGCCCATTCCAAGATAGAATTCGAGTGTTTTAATCCAGACACCCAAAGTACCTCTATAATTCCCCCAATTAATACATAAAGCCATTGTCGATTCATGGTGCGTTGACACTCCTTTAATCCTTATTTTGTCTTGTTGATGAATTTCGGCCCACAAGATTGGCCGTGTAGCAGTAGTTCTATTTGAAAACGACTTGAAGTATCAGTATAACATTTCAGGAACTTCACTAAGAAATAGGATGATTTAGGTTGTTGAAGTAAGTAGATAAGTTGAACTAAAGACGAACCCTCGTATTCATGATTTTCTCTAGTAATGATTGAACTTGGGAAGCGAAAACTTTAGTTCAATCTATATAGATAGGAGGATTAGGAGGAATCATGTACAATAGTATTGTTATAGGATGCTATTCGAATACATAAAGCAGATTAAAAGTGAGGGAACATATGAGACGAGGATTACAGATAGTATTAATTTCAGCCATTGTGTTTGCATTTTATTATTTTGGGTTCGGAGTTGTAGGGAAAACGGCTGGAACAATTGTAAGTATATTTGCAACACTAACGGTCATTTCGCTGTGCTTTATTATCTTTATGGAGAATCGGAATCCCTCTACAACGTTATCTTGGATATTATTGCTTGCATTAGTTCCTGTCGTAGGTCTGATCTTTTATTTCCTATTCGGACAGAATTATTTCAACCGGCGGAAATACGATAAGAAAGCACTTCGTGATATGGAGGTATACGAAGGATTAGAGAAAGAAGAATTGCGATTCCATCAAGATCTTTCGCAGTTTACACCTCGTCAACAACAAATGTTGAAATTATCCCAGAAGCTAGCACGTACGCCAATTTCATTTTCTACAGAAACAACCATACTTACGAATGGAGAGCAGACCTTCTCCAATTTGATTCATGAACTAGAGAACGCCAAGCACCATATTCATATGGAATACTACATTTTTAGAGATGATGAGATTGGCACACGAATTCAGCAAATTCTGATCAATAAGGCGAAATCAGGTGTTAAGGTAAGATTTATGTATGATGCTGTGGGTAGTATTCAGATCTCTAAAGCATTTCTAAAAGAAATGGTTGATGCGGGCGTGAAGTTGGTTGCGTTCGGTAGCGTTAAGACGAATTTCTTCTCCAGTCGTGTGAATTTCCGTAATCATCGTAAGATTGTGGTTATTGATGGAGATGTAGGTTTTATAGGTGGACTGAACGTGGGCGATGAGTACTTGAGCCGAAGTAAGACTTATGGCTACTGGCGCGATACACACATGTTAGTTCGAGGAGAAGCCGTACGAACGCTACAGATGATCTTCTTGCAGGACTGGTTGCATATGACTGGAGAGAAACTCCTTGAACAAGAGTATTTCTCACCTACCCTGACTAGTGGGGGTGACGGTGCCGTTCAGATGATTGCAAGCGGTCCCGACAATGAGAGACGAGTACTGCGGAATATCTTCTTCTCAATGATCACTTCGGCGAAGAAAAGTGTATGGCTGGCGACGCCGTATTTTATACCCAATGATGATATATTAACCGCTTTAAGAGTTGCTGCATTGTCGGGGATGGATGTGCGGATACTGTTCCCTGCCAAACCAGATAAGAAGCTTCCTTTCTTTGCTTCGCACTCCTATTTTCCATCTTTGTTGGATGCAGGTGTGAAGATATACGAGTATGAGAAGGGGTTTATTCATTCCAAACTATTAATCGTGGATGGTGAAGTCGCGACGATAGGGACAGCAAATATGGATATGCGCAGCTTGAACCTTAACTTTGAAGTCAACGCACTTCTGGTTCAGACATCTAGTGTGAAAAGAATGGTTGCAGACTTCGAACGGGACCTATTAACAACTAATCTCATTGATCTAGATCAACTAAAGAATAAGAAGTTATGGGAGCGTTTCATGGAATCTGCTGCAAGATTAATGGCACCACTACTCTAAAAGATGACGTGCACTTACGAAGATAGTTTTGTTCCAAAACTTAAGTGAATGCTTACGAAGATAGTTTTGTACCAAAACTTAAGTAAATGCTTACGAAGATAGTTTTGTACCAAAACTTAAGTAAATGCTTACGAAGATAGTTTTGTTCCAAAACTTTAAGGGGGAACTTAAATGAAAGAAACGGAATCCCGAGGCGCGGTAGGGGGCTTATCGCCACAAAAGACGGATACCACTGGAATGTTGAGAGAGTCACTCATGCCAGAAGTGCCAACAGGTGAACGTAAAATAGAACATGTACGCCTTTGTCTGGATGAAGAGGTAGGGGGCAATGGCATAACGACTGGCTTTGAGCATTATCGATTCCGTCATTGTGCTCTGCCAGAGACTAATTTTGAAGACATTAGCATGGAGACGAGCTTTTTAGGGATGTCATTACGTACACCGCTACTCATTAGCTCTATGACAGGTGGAAGTAAAACGACCGGAGCTATTAACTCACGTCTGGCAGAAGCAGCAGAACGACGTGGTTGGGCGCTAGGTGTTGGCTCTGTTCGTGCTGCCGTGGAGCGGGAAGAACTAGCATCCACTTTCTATGTTAGGGATAAAGCGCCAAGTATTCCGATTATCGCCAATCTGGGGGCCGTTCAGCTGAACTATGGCTTCACATCGGAAGATTGCTTGCGGGCCATTGAGATTGCTGGCGCAAGTATGCTCGTGTTGCACCTGAATGGACTTCAAGAAGTATTTCAGCCAGAAGGAAATACGAACTTCAGCGGATTGCTATCACGAATTGAAGAAGTGTGTCGTGCGCTTGATGTACCTGTAGGCATCAAGGAAGTGGGTTGGGGTGTTGATGGCGAGACCGCGTCGAGGTTATATGACGCGGGCGTTGCATTCATCGACGTGGCAGGAGCCGGAGGCACCTCGTGGAGCCAAGTTGAGAAATTCCGCAGCCGCGACGAGGTTCGTCGCGCGGCAGCGGAAGCATTCGCGGGGTGGGGCATCCCCACCGCGGAGTGCATTACCGAGGTGCGGGAGGTTTCCCCGCACGGAGGTTTGATCGGCAGCGGCGGGCTGAATAGCGGCGTGGACGCCGCTAAAGCATTGGCGCTCGGTGCTGATCTCGCGGGGTTCGGCCGCAGCTTGCTCGGGCCGGCCGTACAATCCGAGGAGGCGTTGGACACCGCCCTCGCGAGGGTAGAGATGGAGCTACGCACAGCGATGTTTGGCATCGGCGCTGCGAATATACCGGCGCTACGTACGACGCGTCGGTTGGTTCGGGTGGATTAGAGAACAAAGAGAGTTTGTGAAGGCCTTATTCATATTTTTTTTCTGAATATACTGATATTGAGCTAAAGACATATATTAATCTAAATACCCTTATTGCCTATGTGGAATAAGGGTGTTTAGATAATAAATCCATAGATCTCAATGATATCAACGCAATTTCAAATAAAAAAATCATATAATTGGCAAAAAAAGTTTTGCCTTCCTGTTCTAATCCACTTATATTAAAAGTACAAATAACGGAAAACGTTCGTATTTGAAATTATAATAGAAATGGGAAGGTGAATATTTTGAAGAAATCTCTTTTTCAATTGAATACAAGAACAGTAGTAACGATTGGGATTTGTGCGGCGCTTTATGGTGCGACGGGTTCCATTGGGCTTCCGATTGGTCCAGATACTTCATTAAGACCAGCGATTGCACTCCTAGCCATTTTTGGTGCATTGTTTGGTCCGGTAGTTGGGTTTACTGCTGGTTTCATTGGACACATCCTAACGGACTTGTTGACGAGTGGTATGGTGTGGTGGGGATGGGCACTTGGTTCCGCTCTTACAGGTGCATTTATGGGGATTGTTTACTTATACAAAGGATTTGATCCGTCGGCCGGCCTGGTTAAGAGTAAGCATATTGGATTCTTTGCGATGTACGGGATCGTTGGAATTATATTGTCGCTACTGTTCTCATGGTGGTTCGATATTACGTTCATGGGCGAACCATCAGATAAATTAGTTATTCAGGTTTCGTTAGCATCGCTCTCTAACATTGCTGTATTTGTAGTATTAGGTATACCCGCTGTACTTGGTTATGCGAAACGGAATCGGAAGGCCAGCAATTTAAGTGTGAATGAATAGGAGTAGACAACTACATGAAGCCCATCATCTCGTTTCAACAGTATTGCTTTCGATATAAGAGTCAGAATGAACCAACACTAAGGAATATTACATTAGATATTTACGCTGGTGAGAAAATATGGATTGCGGGACCTAGTGGTTCTGGAAAATCAACATTGGCCCATTGTATCAATGGGCTAATTCCTTTTACGTATAGCGGAGAGACCACGGGTAGCTTGTTCATTGATGGTCGTAATCCTTCGGATTTAAGTATATTTGAACTTAGCAACACCGTCGGAACCATTCTTCAAGATCAGGACTCGCAATTCGTTGGCCTGAGCGTTGGGGAAGATGTTGCTTTTGTGATGGAGAACAAGGCTGTCTCACGCCCAGAAATGAAAGCACAAGTTATCTCAGCTCTGACGATGGTTGAGATGCTCCACAATATAGAACAAAGCCCCTATGATTTGTCAGGTGGACAGAAACAAAGTGTATCGCTTGCGGGTGTGCTCTCCACAGATGCAGAAGTACTGTTATTTGACGAACCTCTGGCGAATCTAGATCCAGTTAGTGGTAAGCGGGCGATGAAGCTAATTCATGACATTCACGTTCAAAGTGGAAAAACAACGATTATCATCGAACATAGAGTAGAGGATGTCCTGCAAGAACCTATTGATCGTATTGTACTCATGAACCAAGGAGAGATCGCGGAGATAGGTACGCCTGATGAGATCCTATCCACTGGATTATTGCGGAAATATGGTTTGCGCCCACCGCTCTATACGGATGCCATGGAATATGCAGGTATCTCATTAGAAGGTGTAAAGGGATTGAGCGTGCCTCAGAAACTTGATATTCCAGGTTTGAAAGACCAATTAGATGTTTGGTCACGAAATGTTGGAGAGAATGGATCCATATCCACCTATACACCATTACTCGAATTGCAGAATGTTGTGTTTGGATATGACAAAGACAAATCTGTCATTAAGGATGTCTCGCTAAATGTCGGCGAAGGAGAAATTGTAGCATTACTCGGTAATAATGGTGCTGGAAAGTCCACACTATCACAATTAATTACCGGGATATTGAAACCTCAGTCGGGTCGGGTGAGATATGCAGGTGAGGATATCAGCACATGGTCCATTCGTCGTCGTGGCGAACAAATCGGTTATGTGATGCAAAATCCCAACCACATGATTACACAACATATGATTGCCGAGGAAGTTGGACTCGGATTGAAGGTTAGAGGTGTGGCAACAGAAGAAATTAAGGAACGTGTAGAACATATTTTGAAAGTGTGTGGACTACATCCGTTTCGTAATTGGCCGGTATCCGCGCTTAGTTATGGGCAGAAGAAGAGGCTTAGTATCGCATCTATTCTTATTCTAGAGCCGAAAGTGATGATATTAGACGAACCAACGGCGGGCCAAGATTATCACCATTATAAAGAATTCATGGATTTTATCCATGGACTGTCAGGGCAAGGACTAGCATTTCTCCTGATTACCCATGACATGTATCTAGCCCTAGAGTACGCTCAGAGAGCGGTAGTGTTGAGTGATGGCAAAGTGATCGCTGAGGATACTGTAGCCTCCGTACTAAGCCAACCTGATGTGACGACGACAGCGCATTTGAAAGAGACATCTCTCTCCTTATTCGCCAAAGCTAACGACCTAGAAAATGCGGAACGTCTAGTTCACGCTTTTATCAACTATGAGAAGGAGAAGGGCCATGAATAGAACGGGAAGCCTATATGAACCGGGGAATTCCCTCTTTCATCGATTGGATGGGACGGTCAAGCTATGCTTGTTCGCCGTATGGACAATCCTAACCTTTCTTTTTTTAGACTTACGCGTGTTCGGAGTGATGCTAGCAGTAGGTGTTATTTTACTCGTTACATCAGGTATTCCTTTCAAAAGAATTGCATTACTGTTCTGGATCATGATTATCTTTACGGTTCTTAACAGCGTCTTTATTGTGTTAATTACACCGACCTTTGGTACACGTCTGACGGGAACGAACACTCCGATGATTCCGCTCGGGTATAATACGATAAATGCGGAGACGCTTTTTTATATACTGACGCTGTCAGCGAAATATTTGACGTTGCTTCCGATTACGTTGTTGTGCATTTTCACGACACAGCCGAGTGAATTCGCTGCTAGCTTGAACAGAGTAGGAATCCCGTATAAAATTGCTTACGCTGTAAGTATCGCATTTCGTTATATTCCTGAGTTAACGGTAGAGTTTCGAAGTACGTTACACTCCATGCAAGCTCGTGGGATGGGGGTCTCGAAAGAAGATGGGAAGTTAGTACAACGAATTCGTAATTTCGCAGCGGTGGTTGTTCCTGTACTTCAATCTGCTCTACACCGTATTGACACGGTCACGAATGCGATGGAACTTCGGGGATTTGGCACGCAAAGACGCCGTACTTGGTATAGTGGCAAGGACATGAAGTCATTGGATTGGATTATGATAGGTGCAAGTTTATTGTTACTAGGATTAGGTCTGTGGTTAAGGCTGAAGGGTCTAGGGCCTTATTGGTATCCATTTTTTAAAATATAAGGAAGTACAAGAAAGTATAAGTTTCACTTGATACGCTACTTCTTATATTTTCGAAGAGACGGATCCCCGTCCTTAAGGGACGAGATAATCGGTTCTTCTTGATAATATATGTTAAAAGGGAAGTGATTTTACATGGTGATATTGAACAGCATGACGGAGCAGGATTATGAGGGATTTCTATCTCAGAGCATTATAGATTATGCAGAAGATAAGGTGAAAGCAGGAACTTGGGCACCAAGCGAAGCACAGGAGTTATCGAGGAAGTCATTTGAACAATTACTTCCTGAAGGGTTAAATACACCGAATTCGTACTTATATGCTGTCGTTGATCCAGCAGTGGACGTCAAGGTAGGCTATCTGTGGATTCATATTTCTGACGAACCTCTCGGTAGATCGGCATTTATATACGACATCATGATCTATGAGAATTTCCAAGGAAAAGGGTACGGTACACAAACCATGTCCGCCTTGGAAGAAGAAGCGAAACGTCTGCAAGTGGATAAAATTTTGCTCCATGTATTCGGACACAACAAAATTGCATTGGGCTTGTATCAAAAGATGGGGTACGAAGTGACAGATATAAGCATGTCGAAACGGCTTTAATTTACATTGGACGCCATTAGGGTGATTTAGCCTGATGGCTTTTCTTTGCTTCTTAGCATGGACACAGTTGCACAAAGTACATCTAAAATGGTCAAATCGGGCTGGCGGTCCTTTTAATTGTAAAAAGAGCACTTAATTACTAGTAAACCTTCGCATTTTGCTGTAATCCCTATTTTAACTGTACGACTACTACGTTTCAGGGGACGCATAGGGTGATGCCGTTAATGGACAATGGGAAGGTTAAGCTACTCAATGTATCTCAATCATCTATAGTGACAATTTTTAGTTGTAGCAGTTGTTCACGCAAGAGGGCAAAAACATCTGTTCAGTAAGCAGGGAGGATGGTCCGAATTTCGTTTATTAACGTGCTGAAAACTGGAAGATGAATCAACTATGAGTGTTTATCCGCGTCTAATCCTTGCTGGCTTATATGTTCTAATATATAATGGGTAAGATCAGTCTGCATTATGATATATACATTGAACTGGAGAACAACTTGCAAGTGTATCATATGATAATCATGGATATGGATTTAGCAACAGAGGTTGTAGTTCATTATATATAGCAAGATCAATTACCTAAAATGGGAGTTGTCATATAAATGGCTTTAAAAGCAGGTATTGTCGGATTACCGAACGTTGGTAAGTCCACGTTGTTTAATGCAATCACACAAGCAGGAGCAGAAGCTGCGAACTATCCTTTCTGTACGATCGACCCGAACGTTGGGGTTGTTGAAGTACCAGATGAACGCTTAGATAAGCTAACTGAATTGGTTACTCCTGATAAGACCGTACCTACAGCATTTGAATTTATAGACATTGCTGGAATTGTTCGTGGTGCGAGTAAGGGTGAAGGTCTAGGTAACAAATTTCTAGCACACATCCGTGAAGTTGATGCCATTGTTCACGTTGTTAGATGCTTCGAAGACGAGAACGTGACACATGTTGATGGAAAAGTGAATCCTGTCAGCGATATCCAGACGATTAATCTGGAACTTATTTTGGCGGATATTGAAAGTGTTGAGAAACGTATTGATCGTTCACGTAAAAATATTAAGAACGGTGACAAGAAGTACCTTCAAGAAGTTGAAGTGCTTGAACGTGTGAAGGAAGCTCTTTATAACGATATGCCAGCACGTAGCATAGAGTTAAGTGATGACGATAAGTTGATCGTTCGCGATCTTCATCTGCTTACACTTAAGCCTGTATTATATGCGGCTAATGTTAGTGAAGATGGTGTTGCTGATGCTGATAGCAATCCTTTTGTACAACAAGTGAGGGATTTCGCTGCAGCGGAGAATTCAGCAGTTGTGCCGATCAGCGCTAAGGTAGAAGCGGAAATCGCAGAACTTGAAGGCGAAGACAAAGCAATGTTCTTAGAAGAGTTGGGACTGGAAGAGTCTGGCCTTAACCGTCTAATCAAAGCAGCATATAGTCTGCTTGGTTTGTACACATACTTTACAGCAGGTGTGCAAGAAGTTCGTGCATGGACGATTCTCAAAGGAACGAAAGCGCCACAAGCCGCAGGCGTTATTCATACGGATTTCGAACGTGGATTTATTCGCGCTGAAGTCGTGTCTTACAATGATCTAGTTGCTGCTGGCTCCATGGGTGGCGCTAAGGAACGTGGACAGGTACGCTTAGAAGGTAAAGAATATCTCGTGAAAGACGGAGACGTTATGCATTTCCGTTTCAACGTTTAGAGTATTTCCTATTGCACATGAATAAGTTTGCCCTTGTGGCAGGCTTGTTCATGTGATTTTAATTCATAGGGATAAGGAATTGTCCCCATTGCTATGTCTTTTCAAAATATGGAGCGTCGCTGGATTGTGATTGTTTACTGCTTCCTCAAAAGGCATTACCATCATCCCATCATCATGGCTCCAATCCCCGAATGATAGAATAACCCTTTATAGTAGTTGTAATGGAACCCTTAACAGCAGGACCCAAGTAGGCGAATGCACGTGTAGATTAAGCGAAGCTTGGCATACTGTAGGTACTAAGATAATCCATAATGTAATGACAAGCCGTGGAAAATATGATTCTTTATATTATATTCTTTAAAAAATGTGATATAATAAAGAGTCGAAATTGTATTGGTTTGATCTTGAAAGGAGAGGTGACCCCCAATGTTGGACAGATTACAATCCTTGGCGGACCGCTATGAAAAGCTGAGCGAACTGCTCTGTGACCCGGACGTAGTAAGTGATAATACAAAGTTACGGGAGTATTCTAAAGAACAATCAGATTTGCAGCCTGCTTTTGAGGCTTTTACTGAATATAGAACGGTTATAGAAGAGCTAAATGCCGCGAAAGTAATGCAAGCTGAGAAGCTAGATGATGATATGCGTGAGATGGTCAAGATGGAAATCGATGAATTGACGTCTCGTCACGAAGAGTTGGATAGTAAGATTCGTTTACTTCTTTTACCGAAGGACCCTAATGATGATAAGAACGTTATTATTGAAATTCGTGGTGCTGCAGGTGGGGATGAGGCAGCTTTATTTGCCGCTGATCTTTATCGTATGTACACTCGTTATGCCGATGCACAAGGATGGAAAGTAGAAATCATGGACATCAACAGCAACGACCTTGGCGGATTTAAAGAAGTGATCTTCTCCATTAACGGTCGTGGTGCTTATAGCAAGATGAAATATGAAAGTGGTGCACACCGTGTGCAACGCATTCCAACCACAGAGTCAGGTGGACGGATTCATACGTCGACATCAACCGTGGCGGTCATGCCTGAAGCCGAAGAATTCGAAATTGAAATCCATGACAAAGACATTCGTGTGGATACGTTCTGTTCTAGTGGTGCGGGTGGACAATCCGTTAATACGACGAAATCTGCTGTGCGTGTGACTCACATCCCTACGGGTATTGTGGCAACTTGCCAAGATGGTAAATCACAGAATAAGAATAAAGATTCAGCTCTTAAAGTTCTTCGTACGCGTATCTCAGATATGGCGCGTCTTGAGGAAGAAGCTAAATATGCTGGGGAACGTAAAAGTAAAGTGGGCACAGGCGATCGTAGTGAACGCATTCGTACGTATAACTTTCCGCAGAGCCGCGTAACTGATCACCGTATCGGTCTGACTGTACACAAGTTGGATCAGATTATGAATGGTGATATGGAAGATATTATTTCTGCTTTAAGTATTGCTGAGCAAACAGATTTGATGGATAAAGGGGAATAATGCTTTGAATAACGGGGCTTTTGTTATGACACCAAAGCAAAGTATACGGGGAGCCTTTGCGGAGGCTTCCTCTTTTTTAACTCATTGCGGCGTCATGGAGCCGCAGAGGAATGCACAGCTGTTGCTCGAGCATGTGCTGGGCTTGTCTAGCACCGCCTATTATATGGCGTTGCCAGAGCCTTTCCCAGAAGCAGCTATCGCGGCTTGGGAAGACGCGGTCACCCGCAAAGCATCGGGTGAGCCCGCGCAGTACATCATTGGAGAGCAGGAGTTCTACGGCCTGCTCTTTACTGTAACCCCGGCCGTGTTAATCCCCCGGCCGGAGACCGAGCTGCTGGTCGAGGCCGTCCTGCAGCAGGTCGAGCGGCTATGGCCGGGCCGCTCAGCGGCATCCGCGCTCGTTACTCCCGCCGCTGGCTCCGCCTCGGCAGAACGTCCGCTCGCGGTCGTCGACATCGGCACCGGCAGCGGCGCCATTGCCGTGACGCTGGCTTCGCAGGCCCCAGGCCTGCGCGTATACGCCAGCGACATCTCGCCGGAGGCGCTACGCGTAGCCGAACGCAATGCGGCCCGCCATGCGGCAGCCGTTGCCTTTCGTGAAGGCAACCTGCTAGCGCCGTTTGCCGGAATGGCGTTGGACATTCTTGTGTCCAACCCACCTTATATACCGGCGGATACAATCGCCGGTCTGCAGCGTGAAGTGCGCGACTTTGAGCCGCGTTTGGCACTCGATGGCGGTGAGGATGGTCTGTGGCCCTACCGCATCATGATTGAACAGATCGATCTACTCGATGCACCTCCCCGACTCATCGGATTTGAGCTAGGAATGGGTCAAGCCATGGACGTTGCTAATATGTTGCGTCAAGCGGGACATTGGAATGAGATCATCATTGTTCCTGATTTAGCAGGGATAGATCGTCATGTCATTGGTGTAGATAGTTTATTTGAATTATGAAGGGTTATTCCTATACAATAGAGTTAAGTGTTCTAATGGGGCACAAGAGGCAGGAAGCCTCAGCACTGGAGGGCGACACATGCTTCGAAAGTTAAAAAAGGTGGATTTAATTATTGTGGTAGCGCTATTTGCGCTTATGGCAATCAGTATACTATCTATATATAGCGTAACTAACGGAAGAGCGGGTTATGATGGACATCACATTCAGATGTTGAAGTATTATGCCGTATCTTTTGTCGCTTTCATTGTATTGGTCATGATTGACTACCGAGTATTAATCAAATACTCCTTATATATTTATTTATTTGGGTTATCTTTGCTTGGCGTTGTGAGTTTTTTTGGGAAGACTAAAAATGGTGCATCTGGATGGTTGGATGTGGGTGGACTTTCATTACAACCTGCAGAGCTATTCAAATTGTGTTTAATTCTTTTCCTAAGCTATGTTCTTGTTCGCAAGAATAAGAATCAGTTATCCTTTTGGCGAGATGTTGTTCCGGTGGGTATGATAGCCTTTGTTCCATTTGCATTGGTTATTCAGCAGAACGATCTTGGGAACTCAGGCAGTTATGTCGTCATTCTGATTGGATTAATTTGGATAGGAAATATTAAATTTTCCCATGCTATGATTGCTATGGTCATCATGATTGGAGCCCTCATTGGTGGCATTCAAGGGTATATCCATTATCATGACAATATCAAAACATCTTTGGAATCAATCGGCAAGGATCACTGGATTGAAAGGCTAGATCCTTGGCTTGTTCCTGAGAAAGCAACAGCTAAAGCTCTTTATCATACCGATAATGCGAAGCGTGCAATTGGTTCTGGTGGCATGGGTGGTGAGGGGTATATGAAGGGGACTTCGGTTCAATCAGAACGTGTACCGTATACGTATTCTGACTCTATCTTTGTGCAGATTGCTGAGGAATTCGGATTTATCGGGGCATCTGTATTGCTCTTGGTTTATTTTGTAATGATCCATCGCATGATTCTGATCGCATTAGAATGCAAGGATCGAGCGGGGCCATACCTCATTGTGGGTGTAGTTGCCATGATGTTATATCAAATTTTTGAGAACATCGGTGCGTTTATCGGAATTATGCCTTTAACAGGGATAACACTCCCATTCATTAGTTTCGGAGGAACGTCTCTTCTTATTAATATGGCTAGTATTGGTATAGTGATGAGTGTGCGAGTCCATAGTGGAGATGAAGAAGATGAATTCGTGGTTCAACCCACGAACTATTCGAATGTTGGGAATCAAAATCAAAACTAATATGAATAAGTATATGATAATAGAAATGACGTTGCATTGATTCGAACCACTCTTGTAAACCTATAAGGTTTATCGGAGTGGTTTTTGCTGTTACTTCTAATATTTTAATAGATTAATAGGTTTGGACTCTCTCAGAAGCGGACATACTGACAAGTATGAATCGATAGTGAGGAGTGGTTAGTGTGAAGTGGAATATTATAAAGTGGGATGAACATAGATCGGACATGCTACGCGTACTAGTGAAGAAAGCAGCTATTATATTTAGTTTATTATTTATGCTTGTGATGTCGTGGGATGCACAACGTACAGATGCATCTGTGGTGGGTGGACCTATTCCGGAGGAATCGATCCGGTTACGTATTCTAGCGAATTCTGATCGTACGGGAGACCAACTTGTCAAAAGAGAGATTAGAGACGCGATTGTAGCGGAAATGAACGGATGGGTGGCAGAGCTGGAGGATCCGCAAAACCTGGATCAGGCTAGACAAATCATTCGTAATCATATGGAAGATTTAAATCAATTAGTGGGCAGAGAACTGAGCAATCGAGGGATCAACTACACGTATAATGTGGAACTTAGTGTAGTGCCTTTTCCAACCAAACTATATGGTGGGACGGTATATCCAGCGGGAGATTATGAAGCGCTGCGTGTGACGCTGGGCGAAGGCAAAGGTCAGAATTGGTGGTGTGTGTTATTTCCGCCATTGTGTTTTATTGATGCGGGAAGCGGAGATGCAGTAGCTAAAACGCCTGAAGCAAAGGTACAAGCAGCTGGAAGAGACGATTCTAAAGAATTGGCAGTAAAGCAGGTTTCTACGGTATCCAATCAAGAACCGGAAGTTCGCTTCTTCCTATGGGATTTCCTAATTGGAATCTTGGATTGGGTCAAAGGGTTATTCTAGTTCCGAATTTAATTACATAAGGTTTTATGCTAACATAGAAGAAAGTTTATAGCTGAAGTGCTTCAGCCGATGGTGAATGTTACTTGGCTTGGCGGCGCTTTTTCGCTTTGTCAGGAATATCAAATATATCAAATGTATCAAATGTAAAGAACAACAATGAAATATATATAGAAAGCCTGGGATATAACAATGACGCATAGTCTTGATAAGGAAGTGTGTAACGGAACGGATCATCAAAGAATGACAACGGCCTATTGGGATGTACAGTCTTTATTGGGGGAAGGTAATGTTTCCTCTAAACAAGATATAGCTACTGAACAAGCCATGGAGGAAGCGGCTGCGCTCTTGTGTAAGGGTGGGATCGTAGCTTTTCCAACTGAAACTGTATATGGTCTAGGGGCCGATGCTCGAAGTACAGCGGCAGTTGAAGCGGTGTTTGCTGCTAAAGGACGGCCTTCTGATAACCCGTTGATCGTTCATATTGCTGACCGTTCGCAATTAGAGGAGCTTGTCACAGAAATCCCTCCTGTCGCGCTCGCGCTAATGGACGTTTATTGGCCTGGTCCCCTCACGATTGTACTCCCACTGCGTCCAGATGTACTCTCACCTCGCGTTACCGCAGGTCTAGATACCGTGGGAATACGCATGCCTGACCATCCTATCGCACTAGCCTTGATTGCGGCGACGGGTTGTCCCATTGCTGCCCCCAGCGCAAATCGCTCAGGACGGCCTAGTCCTACACTAGCGTCACATGTACTAGAAGACTTGAACGGACGGATTGACGGCGTTCTTGATGGTGGTCCGGCCGGTGTAGGACTTGAATCTACTGTAGTACGTGTATTTTTAAATGGGGATATTCAAGTGTTGCGACCCGGTGGTATTACGATAGAACAGCTTGCTGCAGTTACTGGTGCTACCGTGATTAGTGTAGGAGGAGCCGATGGGGAAGCGCAGTTGGCGATCACTCCGGGACTTCTGGCGGAAACGCATCACGTTAAGTCTATTGATGCTGAGGCTCCACGTTCTCCGGGAGTAAAGTACACGCACTATGCTCCGCAGGGCGAACTAAGTATTGTGCGTGGTTCTTCAGCGCAGGCTGTTGCGTCTCGGATTAAGGCTTTGTTGGACAAGGCTACCCATGACGGGACCGTGACGGGTTTACTTGCTTTTGATGAACATATCCCTTTTTATGGTTTGAATCCCGCAAGTTTTGTTATTTCACTCGGATCGTTGGTTAGCCCGGCTGAAGCCGCTTATAAGCTATATGCTGCGCTGCGATTTTTTGATGAGATGGGCGTTGCTTATATGCTGTCTGAAGCATGCCCAGAAGAAGGACTTGGCGAAGCTGTTATGAATCGACTTATTAAAGCGGCTGGTGGGCGGATCATGGATATGGATTAGAATTTATCTGTAAGTTCCCTTTAATAGTGTGATTATGGTTTGTACTTTTTTTACTGATGCCAGTGGGAGTTGCTCTGTTCCTAGACATGTTTCACTTCTTGTCCGCATATGGTTGTACAAAAGCAAAAGTACAAACGGACATGGAGGTATACTCATGCTAGAGAACTCTGCCGGGTTGGGGCAGCTCATTACAATTTTTATTATGGCGGCGGCTTTGGGGATGGATGCCTTTTCACTTGGTGTGGGTATTGGTATGAGAGGAATTCGATTGCTACACGTTCTGAGAATTAGCTTAATGATCGGTATTTTCCATATAATCATGCCATTGTTAGGAATGTACACGGGACAATACGTTGGATCGCTGTTGGGGAAGGTTACGGGATATGTGGCGGGTGGGCTATTGGTGTTGCTCGGAGGACATATGATAGTGAACGCTTTTCGCGGTGGATTTGCCAAACCCGTAAACCACCGTTCATGGGGAGGGATGATACTCTTCTCACTCAGTGTCAGCATTGATTCCTTTTCAGTAGGCGTTTCTTTGGGGATGTTTAAAAGTGATCTGCTGTTGACGATTCTAACATTCGGGTTCTTCGGTGGATTAATGTCGATCGTGGGTCTTCTCCTTGGGAGAAAAGTGAGTCGTAATCTAGGAGATTATGGTGAGGCTCTTGGTGGCACAGTATTACTAGCATTTGGACTCATGTTTATCTTTTGATACAATGTAGAGAATGATTTAAATTTGGAGGTGGAGAAACGTGTTGCGTATTTTATTTGTATGTACAGGGAATACATGCCGCAGCCCGATGGCGGAAGCGATTCTCCGAAAATTGGCTAAAGAACGTGGTCTTCAGCTTGATGTGCAGTCTGCGGGTGTTGCTGCTAATGAAGGGGCACCTATTTCTCGACATGCTGAAGCGGTACTACGTGACCATAATATAGATGACAAGATAACTTCGCAGTCACTGAGATTAGATATCGTACGTAAGAGTGATCTGATTCTCACATTAACACAGGCACATAAACAACATGTGATTAGTAATTTTCCGGAAGTCGTGGGAAGAATCTATACGTTGAAAGAATATGCTGAGGATGATGAAAAGGTACTTCGAGATGTTGCGGAGCTGGATACCCTCTATGCAGCATGGGCTATGAACAAGGCGCTGGGTAAACCATTAGAGAATAGGGAACGAATGATCGAGATCCAACAACGTATTCCAAGCTTCGATATCTCAGATCCATATGGTGGTTCGAGAGAAGATTATGAAGAGGCTGCAGCGGAAATTCGTACAGCGATTGATCGTTTCTTAGTGAAGTTAGAAGTTAAGCCTAACTAAATGATCGTTGCATTTCATCGTCGTTTGTTTTATTATGAAAAAAGAAGAATCGGTTCCGATGTAACTGGCGACGCTGTGGATTAACCACGATGGAGCATCGGGATATACGGCCGGTCGCCTGGGCACAAGAGCAATTCTACGGATTAACCGTAGACTGCTCTTTTTTCGTCTTTTGGTCATATATTGGGGTATAATGGTACAAGACAAAAGATGAATAATTAGGAGGTTTTTCAACAGATGAGAATTGCTTTAGGGACAGATCACGGTGGTATACGCTTGAAACAGGACATCATGAATGTTATTGAGAAATTAGGGCATGTCGTTGTGGATGTAGGGTGCGATTGCTCGGATGCTGTTGATTACCCAGATTATGCTCTTCCTGTTTGTGAACAAGTTATCTCGGGTGAAGCAGACCGGGGGATATTAGTGTGTGGGACGGGTATTGGTATGAGTATCGCGGCTAACAAGGTTCCTGGTATTCGGTGCGCACTTGTCCATGATACATTCTCTGCAAAGGCAACACGAGAACATAATGATACGAATGTACTTGCACTTGGAGAGCGCGTCATTGGACCTGGCTTAGCTTGTGAAATCGTCAAAGAATGGCTTGTTACGGAGTTCAGTGGAGAAGAGCGGCATGTAAACCGTGTGAACAAAATCAAGCTTATTGAAGATCGGTATCTGCGAGGCTAAGGAGGATTTCTTCATGGATCAAAGTTCGATATCAGCAGGACCTTCACTTAAAGAGCAAGTAGCCCTTGTATTGCGTGAAATTGTAGAAGTTGCTCATCTAGGTGCGGGGAAAGTACTCGTAGTCGGTACAAGTACCAGTGAAGTAGCAGGTAGTCGTATAGGCACGGCAGGGGCATTGAAAGTAGCCAATGAATTGCTTCTTGGTATCGAAGAGGTTCGAGTAGAGTTTGGATTTCATGTTGTGTTTCAATGTTGTGAGCATTTGAATAGGTCGCTCGTGGTAGAGCGAACTCTTTTGAAGGAACTACGCCTGACCGAAGTAGCCGCGGTTCCACACCCTACAGCGGGAGGTTCAATGGCTTCTGCTGCTTATCGGAATATGTCGGATCCTTGCCTAGCTGAAAGTGTGGAAGCACATGCTGGAATCGACATCGGTGAGACGATGATTGGAATGCATTTACGGCATGTAGCAGTACCCTTTCGCCCCAGCATTCGTTATATAGGGCAGGCACGCGTGAATGCTGCGTATACTCGTCCGAAGCTGATCGGTGGCGAACGGGCACAATATCGATTGGCAGAAGAGGCTTCTATTCAACAAGGCAATTCTCATTCTTGTGATTAACTATAAAAAATGCAGTGACGAGTAAAATTTTTAAGAAAGAAACGGCTCTAAATCGTAACCAGCGCCTACCGAACAGAAGTATGTGAAGATCACAGCGGAGATGGCGGAATTGTTCTGAAGAAGCGTAAGCGTTCGCCTTTGCACCCGAATTTTATCGCAAACAGCGATATATTCTAAAAAATTTGTGTGCAACAGCGATCGAAAGGACAATCCGTCATCGTAGCGGTCATGACATCCTACTCAAATGTTTGTAAAGCTCTAGTTACAGTTTGTTGCCAAAGGCTTTAACTAAAAACTTTTAGGAGGAACATTAAAATGGAACAATTACGTAATTATGACCCAGCAGTATTAGAGGCTATGAATTTGGAGCTTAAGCGTCAACGCAATAATATTGAACTTATCGCTTCAGAGAATATTGTGAGTGAAGCAGTTATGGAAGCTATGGGATCCGTACTAACGAATAAATACGCGGAGGGATATCCGGGTAAAAGATATTATGGCGGTTGTGAACACGTCGATATCGTAGAAGACATCGCTCGTGATCGTGCGAAAGAATTGTTTGGTGCTGAGCATGTTAACGTACAGCCGCATTCCGGTGCACAGGCAAATATGGCAGTCTATCTTGCAGCTCTTAAACCTGGAGATACTGTACTAGGTATGAATCTTGCTCATGGCGGACATTTAACACACGGAAGTCCGGTTAATGCTTCGGGTCTACTTTACAACTTTGTTCCTTATGGTGTTCAAGAAGATACTTTCTTAATTGATTATGATGAAGTGCGTAAATTAGCATTCAAACATCGTCCTCGTTTACTTGTAGCGGGTGCAAGTGCATACCCACGTACCATTGACTTTGAAGCTCTTGCTTCCATTGCTAATGATGTAGGAGCACTATTCATGGTGGATATGGCTCATATTGCTGGATTAGTTGCTGGAGGAGTTCATCCAAGTCCTGTACCTCACGCACACTTTGTGACAACAACAACTCACAAAACACTTCGTGGTCCTCGCGGAGGAATGATTATTTGTAAGCAACCATGGGCACAAGCAATTGACAAGGCTGTATTCCCAGGATCACAGGGTGGACCTTTGATGCATGTTATCGCTTCTAAAGCTGTAGCTCTTAAGGAAGCGTTGGACCCATCATTTAAGACTTACGCGCAGAACGTTGTTAAGAATGCCAAGGTGTTGGCTGAAACGTTGATTAGTGAAGGTCTGAACATCGTTTCAGGCGGTACGGATAACCACTTGATGTTAATTGATACACGTAGTGTGAACATTACGGGTAAATTGGCAGAGAAGGTGCTTGATTCAATCGGTATTACTGTAAATAAGAACGCGATTCCTTTTGATCCAACGAGCCCATTCGTAACGAGTGGTATTCGTTTGGGTACTCCTGCTGCAACATCACGTGGTATGGATGAGAGTGCTATGGTTGAAATTGGGAAGATCATTGCTCTAACTCTGAAGAACCCTGACAATGAAGCGGTATTAGCACAAGCTACTGCTCGTGTGACTGAGTTGACAGATCAATACCCACTATATTCTGATTTGAAATATTAAGAATTACAAAGGTTTATGCAGAAAGGCTGGAGAAGTTTCTCCAGTCTTTCTTTTGGATCAAACCCAAACCCAAACCCAAACCCAAACCCAAAACCAAAACCAAAACCAAAACCCAAAACCAAAACCAAAACCAAAACCAAAACCAGCGCTGACTATGGAGCGTTCGTAACACGGCCGACATTGTGCCTTCCGTTACCAACGATAGAAGAAATCATCGTGCCATTATCTGCTACTTTCGCTTCAAAGCCCGAATTAGATCGGGAAATTCCAGTTAATGGTTTATCACGGTGTATAAGACATATTAGCGGGAGAGTTTCCTGTTATTTATTTTTTGCTCCATTGAGCACTGATTTCTAAGTTGAATCATTTTTTTTGCAAATATTGTCGAAAAAACAGCAAAAAAAACAAACTTCAATATAAAATGCTTAGTTTTCTGTGAATAAGATGAAACTATGAGGAAACTAGAACGTAGTTATTAGAATCTGTTTTGAAGGATGAAGTAAGTTGGGCACCATATGTGGGTATATTATAACCGATGTGTATGGATATCCGATGTTTACGCAACAAGAGGTAGAATAATAGCGCTAAGTCCTGTGTTAAACCATGTGTTAAATCCTGAAATAAAACAGTGTGAATCCATCATTATTCTAAGATTTTCTCGCCGGTTATCGTTACTTCGATCTATGTGGGTGCAAATTCTTTTTACAGAATGCTATAATAGACAAGGTTTGAAAGTCAATAACAACAATAAGACATATGAATTAACCGGAGGGATTTACCATGGGAAAAGGGAAATTGGTGATTTGTGATCACCCTTTGATTCAACACAAGCTTACTTTCATTCGTGATGTAGAGACTAACACTAAAGACTTTCGAGAACTTGTTGATGAAGTAGCTACTTTAATGGCATATGAAATTACACGAGACATCCCATTGGAGACTGTTACAGTAAAGACACCAGTGTGTACGACAGAAAGTCAGGTCATTTCTGGGCGCATGTTAGGACTTATTCCGATCCTAAGAGCTGGACTTGGCATGCTGGATGGTGTCCTAAAGTTGCTGCCTGCAGCAAAAGTGGGTCACGTTGGATTATTCCGCGATCCTGATACATTGAAACCTGTAGAATATTATACAAAGTTACCAACGGATGTTACGGAACGTGAATTAATTGTTATCGATCCGATGCTTGCAACAGGTGGTTCGGCTATCGCTGCCATTGATGTGCTGAAAAAACGTGGTTGTACTCAGATTAAGATGATGAATCTCATTGCTGCACCAGAAGGTGTTAAGGCCGTACACGATGCTCATCCTGACGTAGATATCTATGTAGCGGCATTGGACGAGCGGTTGGATGATCATGGTTATATTATCCCTGGATTAGGGGATGCAGGAGACCGTCTATACGGTACAAAGTAAGAAAAGAGAGGTATCGATTTATGTCAAAGATAAAAGTGATGACGATCTTCGGAGTTCGTCCTGAAGCGATTAAGATGGCTCCGCTCATTCTTGAATTGCAGAAGCACTCGGACAGAATTGAATCTGTTGTTTGTGTAACAGCGCAACACCGTCAAATGTTAGATCAAGTGCTAGAAGTATTTAAGATTAAGCCCGATTATGATCTGGATATTATGAAGGAAAGTCAGACGCTGAATGAAATATCGATTCGTGTATTGGCAGGACTTGAACCTGTGTTACGTGAAGTGAATCCCGATATTGTACTCGTTCATGGAGATACATTGACGACCTTTCTCGCTAGCTATGCGGCATTCATGCAACAGATTCAAGTGGGGCATGTAGAAGCAGGGTTAAGAACGTGGAATAAGCAATCGCCTTTCCCCGAGGAGATGAATCGTCAGTTAACGGGGGTTATTGCGGACCTACATTTTTCCCCTACTGATTTGTCTGCAAATAATTTGCTTTCTGAAAGCAAATCAAAGTCAAGCATTTATATCACAGGAAATACGGTTACAGATGTGTTTCAATATACTGTACAACCTGATTACCAGCATCCTGTATTGGACTGGGCTTCAGGAAAACGACTCATTTTGATGACGGCGCACCGTAGGGAGTCCCAGGGCGAACCACATCGTCATATATTCCGTGCCGTTAAACGGATTGCCGATGAATTCGAGGATGTAGCGATTGTGTATCCCGTTCATCCAAGTCCCGCTGTTAAGGACCCTGCGTATGAAATTCTAGGGAATCACCCTCGAATTAAACTCATTGAACCGTTGGATGTCGTTGATTTGCATAATTTTTATCCCCATACCCATTTGATTCTGACTGATTCCGGAGGTTTGCAGGAAGAAGCGCCATCCTTTGGTGTACCTGTACTAGTGCTTCGCAACACGACAGAACGTCCCGAAGGAATCCAAGCAGGAACTCTTGAATTGGTGGGCACGGATGAGGAGAAGGTGTACGAACGGACCAAAAAATTATTAACTGATCATGATGTGTATGATTCCATGAGTAGGGCCGCCAACCCATACGGAGATGGAAAAGCTTCTGTAAGAATTGTCAATGCGATTCTTCACCATTTCGGGTTAGAAAGTGAACGTCCTGAAGAGTTTCACAGAATGTTCACAAATAAGTGATTTAGTGTTATTTTATAATCAATAGAATAGTGTACAGTTAGACTGTACGGTTTTCGTAGCTTTGCTGGAAATGCGGCATTGGTTTCATAACATTTTCACGCTTTAATGCGATGAAAACGTTTGATTGACAAACTCTTCAGTCATTCAGTAAAATAAGTTGGGATTAATGCTATGGACAACCCACAACGCAATGATAATCCTTGGTTTATGGCTCTATATATTGGTGGAGCCGGAGGCATTCTCGCAACCTATATTCTCATTGGTTTTTTTACAGCGAGATGGTTGGTGAGTATGGTGGAAGGACCAAGATATTGGATCGCAATTGGTACGATTTCAGGGCTATTGTTAGGTTCCTTTCATATTGTCATGTTGATCAAAAAAATGATGGGGGAACAAGATGGATGATATAGCTTCCATTGTGAAGGGTGTCACAAGACTATCATTGGTCATTATGGCAGGATTGTTGCTAGGATGGGCCCTTCATCCGGAAACCAGGATTTATACGCTGGGTATGGTCTTAGGAATGGTAGGAGGTTTGGTGAGTGTTCGTCATCTTGGGGCTAAAACCCGGAAAGTTGCTCGTGCTGTTGCAACTCAAGAGTCGAGGGCGTTTAGCTTAGGCTTTATAAGCCGAATTAGTTTCGCTATTCTAGTCGTGATGTTCTCAGTGAAGATTGAACATTTTTCGCTTGAACTAACCATTGCTGGACTCTTCTTACCGCAGCTTTTGACCATTCCTGTAGGTATATATTTGAGTGTGAAAAAAGAGATTTAATATATTAGGCGAAAGGAGGAAATACATTTCAATGCATGAACATCCGGTTATCCATGTGGGTGGGCTGAGTCTCGATCTATCCGCTATTTTTATGTTGTTGGTGAGTATGATTGTTGTATTCGTGTTCGTTAGGATCTGCGTTAGTAATTTATCAGTAGAAAACCCTTCCAAGCTACAGAATTTCATGGAATGGGTTGTGGAATTTGTTCAAAGTTTGATTGGAAGCGCGATGGACTTGAAGAAGGGTAAGCAGTATATATCATTAGGACTTACACTGATTCTATTCATTTTTGTTTCTAACTTGTTGGGACTACCGTTTTCTATCATTACTGATGCGAGCGGACCAACAGAAATCTTTGGTTACGTTATTGAAGCCACAAGAAATTTAGGGGCTGGCGAGCATGCTGAGATTCTTTGGTGGAAATCACCAACTGCAGACATTAATATGACTGCTGGTCTTGCAATCGTTATTTTTATCCTAATGAATTATCTTGGGCTCAAGCATAACCGCAAATATTATTTGAGACATTATATCGAACCGTTTCCGATTTTCCTTCCATTGAATATTATTGAGAATTTATCTAAACCAATTGCACTTGCAATCCGGTTGTTCGCTAATATATTCGCTGGGGAAGTACTGATTACCGTAATCCTTAAGCTAGGTTACATAGGGATTCCGTTTCTCGCGGTTTGGCAAGGATTCAGTATATTTGTAGGCGCATTACAAGCCTTCATATTTGTAATTCTGAGTATGGTATATATCGCTCAAACAACGATTCATGAAGAATATTAATTAACTTCAGCGAACAGATTCAGAAATTTTGAATTCTTTACGCAGAAGATATTATATTACACAAAATAATAAGAAGATTTTAAGGAGGATATTTTATAATGGAATTTTTAGCAGCAGCTATCGCAGTAGGTTTAGGGGCACTTGGTGCAGGTTTGGGTAATGGTATGATCGTAAGTAAGACAGTTGAATCTATCGCTCGTCAACCAGAAGCTCGTAACGCTCTACAAACAACGATGTTTATCGGTGTTGGTATCGTCGAAGTTATTCCGTTGGCAGCAACAGTTATCGCTTTCTTGATCATGTTCACGTAAATAGTAATGGTTGGCGGGGAGGGCCGATGCCATCCACGCCTTCGTTTTGTTCAAATCATCAGTAAATATAAATTTACTGTCGTTTTATTTTGATAAACGTAGAACATCACAAGATGGTGACTTAAAGCGTTTATGTCGGTAATTCGCACTACGTGCTAACAGAAAGGAGTGACTTCATTGGATCTTCATGTGGAAACTATAATCATATCTATTGTCTCATTTCTAGTTCTTTATTGGGCGCTTAGTAGATATGCTTTTGACAAGTTATTTAGCATTATGGAGCAACGCCGTGTACTCGTTCTAAAACAGTTAGAAGATGCTAAACAAACGCAGGCACAAGCAACTCAATATGTTGAAGATCAGAAGGCAGCGTTGAATGAGGCTCGTAAAGAAGCTTATGAAATCGTAGAGCGCTCTAAGCAGACAAGCAGTAAGCAAGCTGAACAGATTCTTGAAGAAGCTAGCAATGCCGTGGTACGTCTCAAGTCTGAGGCTGTACGTGATATTGAAAGCGAAAAGAACAAGGCTGTGGAAGCTTTGCGAAGCGAAATTGGTACGGTTTCTGTAAAAATCGCATCCAAATTGCTTGAGAAAGAAGTTAATATGGATAATACGCAAGAGCAACTTGTGGACCAATACCTCAAAGAGGTAGGGGGCAAATCATGAGTCGCGATACGGTAGTCGCTAAACGGTATGCAAAAGCACTGTTTGAAGTGGCCTCACAGGAGCAGGTAACGCTTGAAGTTGAACAGGATTTGAAGGCGGTTGTAGAAGCGATTCAATCGAATAAAGAGATTGAAGTTTTCTTAACGACGCCGAATATTTCCGATTCCAATAAATTGAATGCGCTCAATGGAGCTCTTCAGGGCAAGCTGTCACAGTCTGTGATAAATACCGTGGAACTACTTGTGAAACGGCGTAGAACTGATATATTGCCTGATCTTCTAGAAAGCTACATCAAATTCAGAGGTGAAAGCCTAGGGATGGCGGATGCTATTGTTTATTCAACGTATGCGTTAGATGAAGCAGCAAAAGAAGCAGTAGCGGCTGAATTTGGCCAAGTTACGCACAAAACGATTCGTGTAAATAACGTTATCGATAAGAGCTTACTTGGGGGATTAAAAGTTGTGATCGGTGATACGCTGTACGACGGTAGTATATCCGGTAAGCTTGCGCGTCTTGAAAAATCTTTTAATGACAAGCACAGTAGATAGGGGTGAAAATATTGAGTATCAAACCTGAAGAAATCAGTACACTTATTAAAAGTCAAATTGAACAATATAAATCTGACATTGAAGTCGCTGAAGTTGGTACTGTCATTCAAGTAAGTGATGGTATCGCGCGCGTGCATGGAATTGAGAATGCAATGTCCGGTGAGCTATTGGAATTCTCCAATGGTGTTGTCGGATTGGTACTCAACTTGGAAGAAAGCAACGTAGGTGTTGTTATTCTAGGTCGTTACACCGAGATTAAAGAAGGTGACCAAGTTAAACGTACAGGTAAGATCATGGAAGTTCCCGTTGGGGAGGCCTTGCTCGGACGTGTCGTTAATGCTCTTGGAGAACCACTAGATGGCAAAGGTCCGATCGCTGCAACAGAATTCCGTCCGGTAGAGAGTAGTGCACCAGGCGTTATCGATCGTAAATCGGTACATGAGCCAATGCAAACTGGTATTAAAGCCATTGATGCCATGGTACCAATTGGACGTGGACAACGTCAGCTAATGATTGGTGACCGTCAAACAGGTAAAACTGCGATTGCAATTGATACGATTATTAACCAAAAAGGTAATGGTGTGAAATGTATCTATGTCGCTATCGGTCAGAAGCAATCTACCGTAGCACAAGTAGTAGAAACACTTCGTCGCCATGGCGCATTGGAATATACAATCATTGTTACTGCAGCAGCTTCAGATCCATCACCACTACTTTACATTGCTCCATATGCAGGCTGTGCTATGGGTGAATATTTCATGTATAAAGGTGAGCATGCGCTCATTATTTATGATGACTTAACGAAACAAGCTTCTGCTTATCGTGAACTTTCCTTGCTACTTCGTCGTCCGCCAGGCCGTGAAGCTTATCCAGGGGATGTATTCTATCTTCACTCTCGCTTGCTGGAACGCGCAGCTAAATTGAGCGATGCCATGGGTGGAGGTTCCTTAACGGCAATTCCGTTCATTGAGACACAAGCATCTGACGTAGCTGCTTATATCCCAACGAACGTAATCTCGATTACGGATGGTCAGATTTTCTTGGAATCTGAATTGTTCTATTCGGGCCAACGTCCGGCTATCAATGTTGGGGTATCCGTATCACGTGTAGGGGGTTCAGCTCAGATCAAAGCGATGAAAAAAGTCGCAGGTGGTTTGAAACTTGACCTTGCTCAATACCGTGAGCTTCAAGCATTCTCCCAATTTGGATCGGATTTGGATAAATCAACATTAGCACGCCTAAATCGTGGTGCTAGATTGATGGAGATTCTTAAACAAGGTGTTAACCAACCCATGCAGGTAGAACAACAAGTGATTAGCTTGTATTCAGCTGTTAAGGGTCATTTGGATGATATTCCTGTTGCAGATATTCGTCGTTTCGAGAAAGAATTCGTTGCTTTCGTAGAAAGTAATCATCCTGAAATCCCACAATCTATCCGGGATACGAAGGATTTGGTTGCTGACAATGAGGCTGCTTTGAAGGAAGCTATCGCGACGTTCAAAAAAGGATTCTCAGTATCGGCGTAGACTATATAACCGGGCCGTAAGGCTCGGTATCACTTTTTTATAAATGAACGATGCAAGGATTGATTAAGTTAATGCTTACGATGTAAGAATGACTTCATCAAAACTAAGTTAATGCTTACGATGCTAAGGATGACTTCGTCAAAACTTAGTTTACGCTTACGATGCTAGTTTTGACTTCGTCAAAACTTTGAGGTGGTGAAAATATGGCAAAAGGTTTACGTGATATTAAACGTCAGATCAAGAGTGTTCAGAGTACCAAACAGATCACTAAAGCAATGGAAATGGTAGCTGCTTCCAAGCTTAGAAGAGCACAAGAGAAGGCTGCTTCAGCCCGACCTTACTCGGACAAGCTTAAAGAAGTGGTGTTCAGCATTGCATCGGCTACGAAAGACATCGCACATCCGATGTTTGAGAAGCGACCTGTGAAGAAAACAGGTTATTTGGTCATTACTTCTGATCGTGGTCTTGCTGGCGGATATAATACAAATATTTTGAAAAAGGTAATGGGTACCATTGCTGAACGTCATCAGTCTAAAGATGAATACGAAATATTCATTATTGGTCGTAAAGGCCGTGAGTATTTCCGTCGCAGAGAGCTTCCTGTGGTTGAAGAGCTGACAGACTTGTCTGACACACCTTCGTTTGCAGATATCAAATCCATCGCGTATGCAGCAGTTCAACGTTTTGAATTGGGTCATATCGATGAATTGCATATTTGTTATAACCGTTTCGTGAATGCTTTGACACAGATTCCAGAAGTTGACCAGTTGTTGCCAATGGTAACCGTCAATATGAATGCTGCTGTTACTGCTTCTTATGAATATGAACCTTCAGCAAGTGCTGTATTGGAAGTGCTTTTGCCGAAATATGCAGAGACGCTAATCTTTACTGCCCTGTTAGATGGAAAAGCTAGTGAATTAGGATCGAAGATGACGGCGATGGGTAGTGCAACTAAGAATGCTACGAAGATGATCGGAGATCTACAGTTGACCTATAACCGTGCCCGCCAAGCAGCAATTACTCAAGAAATATCAGAGATTGTGGCTGGAGCAGATTCTCAGTCCTAAGATTCATTTTGAATATGAATTCGTACCAAAGCCATGTAGGGTATTTCAAGATATAAATCTAAAGACTATGGCTTAAGCAAACTTGTAGGAGGGGAACAAAAGATGAATAAAGGACGCGTTGTCAGCATTATGGGTGCGGTTGTCGACATCGAATTTCAAAGAGGTCAACTTCCGGAAATCTACAATGCCATTAAAATTCAGGCTGTCTTGCCAAACGGAAGAGAGATTAACCTGACTTTGGAAGTTTCGAATCATTTAGGCGACAACCGAGTGCGTTGTATTGCTATGTCCAGTACAGATGGATTGGTTCGCGGGATGGAAGTTGTGGATCTAGGTGTTGCCATTACTGTTCCAGTTGGACCAGCTACCTTAGGCCGTGTATTTAACGTATTGGGAGAACCAATTGACCAAGCGGGCGAAGTTGTTTCCGAGAACAAGAGACCGATTCACCGTGAAGCACCTAGTTATGATGAACTGTCAACGCAAGCTGAGATGCTTGAGACAGGGATTAAAGTTATCGATCTTCTAGCTCCATACCAAAAGGGTGGTAAAATCGGACTCTTTGGTGGTGCGGGTGTTGGTAAAACGGTAGCCATTCAAGAGTTGATTAATAATATCGCACAAGAGCATGGTGGTATTTCCGTGTTTGCGGGTGTTGGTGAACGTACACGTGAAGGTAATGATTTGCTTCATGAAATGACAGACTCCGGCGTTATTAAGAAAACAGCGATGGTGTTCGGTCAAATGAACGAGCCTCCAGGTGCACGTCTTCGTGTAGCACTTACGGGTCTTACAATGGCGGAATACTTCCGTGATGAAGAAGGTAAGGACGTACTATTGTTTATTGATAACATTTTCCGTTTCACACAAGCTGGTTCTGAAGTATCCGCATTGCTTGGTCGTATGCCATCAGCAGTAGGTTACCAACCAACATTGGCAACGGAAATGGGTCAATTGCAAGAACGTATTACTTCCACTAAAAAAGGTTCAGTTACTTCCATTCAAGCAATCTACGTGCCTGCCGATGACTATACGGATCCGGCTCCGGCTACTACGTTTGCTCACTTGGATGCAACTACGAACTTGGAACGTAAAATTTCCGAAATGGGTATTTACCCAGCGGTGGATCCATTGGCTTCCAGTTCACGTATCCTAGCTCCAGAAATCGTTGGTGAAGAACACTACAACGTTGCTCAAGGTGTTAAACAAATCTTGGCTCGTTACAATGAACTTCAAGATATCATCGCGATTCTTGGTATGGACGAGTTGAGTGAAGATGATAGATTAACGGTTGGTCGTGCTCGTAGAATTCAACGTTTCTTGTCTCAACCATTCCATGTGGCTGAGCAGTTCAACGGATTCCCAGGTAAATATGTTCCAGTTAAAGATACAATCCGCAGCTTTAGAGAGATTTTGGATGGTAAACATGACAATCTTCCAGAAGCGGCATTCCTATTTGTTGGAGCTATTGAAGAAGCTGTTGAGAAGGCGAAGACACTTTAAACTGTCTATGTTATTCTAAGGCTTTCGAAGCTGAATAATCTTCGAATAGCTAAAGATATGCTTACAGAGTGGGTTATCTCCGAATAGCTAAGCATATGCTTTCGAAGTGAGCTATTCTCCGAATAGCTAAGCATATGCTTTCGAAGTAAGCTATTCACAGAATAGCTTTTAAGGAGGGGAATAAATGAACACTTTTTTATTAGAAATCGTAACGCCGGATCATGCAGCTTACTCTGGTGAGGTCAATGGCGTGAGTGTACGTGGTATTGAAGGGGAATTAGGTATATTACCTGGTCATATCCCATTCATAACTCCTCTACAGGTAGCTCCGGTTAGAATTAAAATAGGTAATAAATATACCTCTATTGCAGTAAGCGGAGGTTTTGTGGAAGTACGCAAAGATAAAGTGGTTATTTTGGCGGAAAGTGCGGAGCTTGAGATGGATATTGATGTTGAACGTGCAATTGCTGCGAAAGAACGTGCAGAACGTCGTATCGTTGCAGTGAAAACGAATCAAGCAGATATTGATTTCCAACGCGCTGAGCTTTCCCTAAAGAAAGCCATGAATCGTATTGAAGTACATTCCAGTCTCAAGAAATAAATTGGTTTTTAAAAAACAGTCAAGCTAACCAATAGCTTGACTGTTTTTTTGTAAAAAGATACCTTAACAATGGCTTTATATCTTAATGAATAACAACATATAATGTGTCTTTTACATCAATCGCAGGTTAAAATCGGTATTATGTTGAGCTCCCGATACCATTTTAACTGGTGTTTCTTATAAAAAAATTAAAAAGTTACAAATAAAGCGTTTGCAAAACTGGATTCTTTTAGTGTAGGCAAGTATGATAGAAGAGTCGTATAAATAGCGTTAAAAACTGGAATTCAGAAAGGATAAGATGAACCGATATGGGTCAAAACATATCAAATGCGGTCTCTGGTGCAGTAAGCGTTAGTGGATTGGTCTCGATTGTTGTATCGCTTTTTTGTATTTGGTTGTCATGGTGGGCTTTACAGAATCTGAAGTTAGATCTTGTGATTCGCAATCCCCAAGGAACTCAAGGGAAGTTACTGCAGGTTCTTTTAGCCATCGTTCTTGGTCATTTTGTTGCTGGATTTCTGTTGGACTATTTGACGTGGAGTCAAATGATTCGGTATATGTTTTAAATAGAACAGGATTGGTTATATCTCTGTTAGGATTAGCTTTTGAACGCTTAAGTATTCTTATAACAATAACGCATGTCGAATAATAACATTTTTTTATGTCAACAATGGAAATAATACTTTTCTTTGAACCTTTTATGTACTTTCAACATAATGATAACTAACTGTTAACTGAGATATCAATCTGTAACTTTAAAAAACGCTTGTACACGTGAAATAATCAATGCTATGATGGAAGTTGGGAAAATAAGAGTGTATTTTCAGGAACTTAGCATAAAAAGGAAAATTACGGACGCGGAGGGAATCAAGATGAGCAAATTTATCGTCCGCGGTGGCAATAGATTGATCGGAAATGTCAAAGTTAGTGGGGCTAAGAACTCAGTTCTTCCGATCATCGCTGCCTCTCTATTAGGGGGAGAAGGGGAAAGTATAATTTACGACGCCCCCCCTCTAGACGATGTGTTTACGATTACTAAAGTATTGGAATCGTTAGGCGTAAGTGTAAGTTACGACAATGAAGTGTTACGCGTGAACGCGGAACAAATAACAACTTGTGAGGCGCCATATGAGTATGTTCGCAAAATGCGGGCTTCTTTTCTTGTCATGGGTCCATTGTTAACTCGCATGGGTCATACTCGCATTTCTTTACCAGGTGGGTGTGCCATTGGTTCACGACCGATTGATCAACACCTCAAGGGATTTGAAGCTCTTGGAGCAGAAATCAATCTTGGGCAAGGTTTTATTGAAGCCAAAAGTAACGGTAGACTACGTGGCGCTAAGATTTATTTGGATGTCGCAAGCGTAGGAGCCACTGAAAATATTATGATGGCAGCTACGATGGCAGAAGGAACAACAGTTATCGAGAATGCAGCAAAAGAACCTGAGATTGTCGATTTAGCGAATTACTTGAACAGTATGGGTGCCAAAGTTCGCGGTGCTGGTACTGGAGAGATTCGTATCGAAGGTGTCGAGAAAATGTTTGGTGTAAAACATACTGTCATACCTGACCGTGTTGAAGCAGGTACATATATGGTAGCTGCTGCGATTACTGGTGGGGATGTATATGTAGAAGGTGCTATTGCGGATCATTTGGGTCCAGTCATCTCCAAGATGGAAGAGATGGGTGTAAAGATTGAACCAGACGAGAATGGTATTCGTGTTATCGCGGATCATCCTCTACGTTCGGTGGATATCAAGACATTACCTTACCCTGGTTTCCCTACAGATATGCAGTCACAGATGATGTCACTTTTACTTGTGTCGGAAGGCACTAGTGTCGTGACGGAGACGGTATTTGAGAATCGGTTCATGCATGTGGACGAATTTGGACATATGAATGCAGAGATCAAGGTAGAAGGCCGATCAGCTATTATTACGGGTCGCGCGAAATTGAATGGTGCAAAAGTATGTGCAACAGATCTGCGTGCAGGTGCAGCATTAATCTTGCTTGGGCTTGTAGCGAACGGTACGACTGAGGTTAGTGGTGTACATCATATTGATCGCGGCTATGTCCATTTAGCAGAGAAATTGTCAGCACTTGGTGCCGATATTTGGCGAATTACTGTAGAAGAGCCTGTATTGGAGCCTGTTTTAGAACATGCGGTTCAGAAGCCAAAAGTGAAAGACGAAGTAAAACGTTTCTCAGCACAACCAACTTGGGTATAATATATTAGAAGTCATTTTATTTGTATATCGATCACTGAACCAAAAAACGAGCCTCCTTGGCTTAGTTTTTTGGTTTTTTTGCGTCTTGGTGGTAATAGTAGTAGTAGGGAAGAAGTGTTTAGTAGCAGTAGATATGAAGGACCACAGTAGTCACACAGTTGAATAGATGTAGAAAGTGCAGTTGCTTTTGGGGAAAGTAGAGGAAGAGAGAAGTAGTTGCAAAAAATACAGTTAAAACAGGCGGTATGCTGAAAAGTGGGGATTTACAAGTAAATAGATGTATGTTTTACAACTAGAGTTAGCTCCAGAGCAATTTGGCCGAATGTAACTGTACTTTGTGCAACTGCGCGGGTTAGAGGTTAGAGGTTAGTCAATTTTAAATAGTAAATCTCCTTCTCTCTCAAAATGGTTCTATCATATCTTCCAAGTTCATAAGTATAAGGTAGATAGAACGGAAAATCATAGGCATGTGATGTGAGCGAATGGAGGTTTACCTTAATATGAAGGATCCGCGTCAGCAAATAAAAATTACGATAGAACCATTACGTAAAGAGTTGTTGTCCCAAGAAGTGACTCCACCACCTATGCAAGAGCATCCTCAAGGGCATGAACATTTGCCCGAGGAAAGGGATGAACTCATATCAGCGAGAGATAAGGTGGAGTCCAATACAGCACGCTTCAACGTAGGCCACACACGTCGCGGCTTCGGCCGGCGCTTAAGTAGCCGCAGCCGATCCTCCCGATCAATCAAGCGGCGCGTACCAGCCGCCATCTGGGCTGCGGCTGGGCTGCTTGCGCTCGCACTGCTGTTGCCGGTCCTGGTGGTGATGCTACGCCACCACCCTGCGCCAGCGCTTCCGGCACCTGAGCAAAGAGCGGTGCAGTCTCCTTCGACTCCGCCGGTTACCGATGAGCAACCTAAGGTATCTGTTTATTTGTCCAAGCTTGGACAAATTGAGACACTACCGCTTGAAGACTATGTAGTAGGCGTTGTTGCAGCAGAAATGCCAGCGGACTTCGAGATCAACGCACTGACAGCGCAGGCCATTGCTGCCCGCACCTTTATTGTGCAACGACTATTAGCGAATGAAAAGAGTGGGGTGTCCGTAGAAGGTGCAGATGTAACGGATACGGTTGCCCACCAAGCCTATATATCTACTGAAACACTAGAGAAAGAGTGGAAGAGTAATGGGAAGTCAACACAATTAGCTAAATTGCAGCGTGCCGTGCAGGATAGTCGCAATATCATAATGACGTATAAAGGGAAGCCGATCACTGCATCCTTTTTCTCTACTAGCAATGGGTATACTGAGAATTCAGAAGATTATTGGAAGACGTCGATCCCCTATTTACGTAGTGTGCCAAGCCCCTGGGATAAGAGAATCGCTCCAGGTTATAAAGAGACGCTCACGATAAGTAAGAAGCAATTTTTAAGTGATTTGGGACTATCGAATATCGCTATTCCAACCTTGAAGAATGATAGTTCTGCCCTTAACTCTCTCATCCATATTCTCTCTACAACGAAAGGTCATCGTATAAAAGAATTAAATGTCGGTGGTGTTACTTTTAGTGGTAGGGAAGTGCGAGAGAAGCTTGGGTTACGTTCGAGCCAATTCTCTTGGGCAGCTTCCGGGAATGATATTCTCATTACCACCTATGGTTACGGGCACGGTGTAGGGATGAGTCAATGGGGGGCGAATGGGATGGCCAAGGAAGGATATACACCTTCTCAAATTCTCAAACACTATTACACAGGAATAGAGTTTCAACAAGTTAGTAAACTACTCGAAAAAAAATAATATAAAGAAAAGGTATAAAAGAGTACGTCTCGGTAACAATGGTTACAGAGGTGATAACTATGAATGAACAAAACAAAAATCAATTGAATGGAGAAACTCCTAAATCATCAAAAGGAGGGCCAGTTAACAAGCCATCTTCATGGAAAAGGTTGTTGTCAAAGCGCTGGATTTACCCAGCAGTCTATATGGCAGCAGTCGCAATTATACTAACTTTAGTGTGGGTCTATCAGGATTCCAGTCAGAAAGCACTTACTACAGACCCTACTACAGTATCTAAAAGACTAGTCTCAAAAGATACTGAAGCTGGTATAAACAAGTTGGACCCGGACGCGCTAGAAGTGATTGCTAAGGCGGAGACTATTGCTTGGCCCGTAAGTAATCCCAAAGAAGTAAATGTTGTGAAACCGTTCTTTGATCCAAAGGGTTCCGATGAGAATCATCAGGAGGCTATGGTTCAATACAAGGAAACCTTTGTAACGAACACAGGGGTAGACCTAGCACGTGAGGATGATAAACCGTTTGAAGTCAAAGCAGCGCTTAGTGGTAAAGTCACTCGTGTAGAAAAACACCCATTGATGGGTAACGTAGTGGAAGTCACTCATGCGGGTAACTTCAAGACGGTGTATCAAAGTCTAACGGATACGAAGGTTAAGTTGGGCGAAGAGGTAACGCAAGGAAAGACGATCGCAACGGCTGGACGTAGTGAAATGGAGAGTAGTCTCGGTAACCACGTACACTTTGAGGTATATGAGAAAGATGTATTGGTCAATCCTGCGGAATTACTTCCTGTGAAATAAATAAAGTAATGGAGCTCAATTGCTCCGAAGAAATAGTAAATTAAGCGGAAAAGACAGGGGAAACCCTGTCTTTTTGGTGATTACGAATAGGTTCTTAAATAACATGTCCACAAAATAAATGAGCATGACCAAGCTTGTCAAACATCTAAACTGCGAATATATAGGCACGCCCCTCATATAATGTACCAAACTATCCACAGTAAGGAGGCGGGGGCGTGCACGATTACATTAAGGAGCGGACGATCAAGATTGGACGTTGTATCGTGGAGACTAGGCAGACGGTCCGAACCATTGCCAAGGAATTTGGCGTATCGAAGAGTACGGTGCATAAAGATTTAACGGAACGACTGCCTGAGATCAATCCCGATCTGGCTGATCAAGTTAAGCACATTCTCGAATACCACAAATCAATCCGTCATCTTAGGGGAGGCGAAGCAACCAAAATTAAGTATAAAAAAACAAATAGCAAAAAAAGAGAGGCAGTTGGAACAGCAAAATCATAAACTTTAGCCAGATACAAACATTTCCCCGTTGAATCCATCCCCTGAAGTATGATATGTTAAAAGATGGTATAGGGTCGAATGGTGTCGCTTACCATAAAATAACACTTTGGGGGCTCTTCATGATGTTAAGCAAGGATATTGGAATAGATCTCGGCACGGCGAATGTGCTCATTTACGTCAAAGGAAGGGGTGTGGTTTTAAACGAACCTTCGGTTGTGACGATTGAAAGGGATACCAAGAAAGTTCTTGCTGTCGGGGAAGATGCACGTCGTATGATTGGACGTACTCCGGGCAATATCGTGGCGATTCGTCCGTTGCGTGACGGAGTCATTGCTGATTTTGAAGTCACTGAAATGATGCTTAAACATTTTATCGACCGCGTGGGGGGACGTACCTGGTATAGTCGCCCTCGTATCCTCATTTGTGCACCAACCAACATTACTTCTGTAGAGCAGAAGTCTATTCGCGAAGCAGCTGAACGAAGCGGAGCTAAAGAAGTATACCTAGAAGCAGAACCTAAAGCGGCAGCGATTGGTGCCGGGATGAATATATATGAGCCGAGTGGTAACATGGTTATCGATATCGGAGGCGGAACGACGGATGTCGCTGTTATTTCTATGGGAGATGTCGTTACCGCATCTTCTCTTAAAGTAGCAGGGGACAAGTTCGATGAAGCTATTACTAAGTACATAAAGAATAAATATAAATTGCTCATCGGAGAACGTACGGCTGAAGACATTAAGGTGAACATCGGAACGGTACGTCCAAGCGGGCGTAAAGCGGAGATGGATATCCGTGGAAGAGATATGGTGACTGGACTACCTATAACGATTACGATTTCATCTGGAGAGGTGCAAGAGGCATTATGGGATCCAATTTCCTCCATCGTCTTAGCGGCTAAATCCGTATTGGAACGTACACCGCCGGAATTGTCTGCAGATATTATAGATAGAGGAGTAATCCTGACGGGTGGAGGAGCGTTATTGAACGGATTGGATGAATTATTGTCTGATGAATTACGTGTCCCTGTATTGGTAGCTGAGGACCCGATGCATTGTGTTGTTAAAGGTACTGGAATAATGCTGGACAATTTAGATAAAGTAATTAAGAAAAGGTTTTAATCCACCGATATATACTTTAGAACAATAAAAATTCTAGGTTATAATGATTAGGCTAGAAAGGGGAATTACTTTTATGCTAAGAGGGCTATATACGGCTGCAGCAGGGATGATAACACAACAACGTCGCCATGATACAGTGACGCAGAACATTGCCAATATCAACACGACGGGATACAAACAGGTTGATAGTGTAGCACGCTCATTTCCTGAAGCACTCATTTCTGTAACGGGTGGAGACGCGAACAATTCGGAACGCAAGTTAGGCAAGCTAAATACAGGAGTATTTATGGAGGAAAGCATCTCCATGTTCTTACAAGGGGATGTAACTGAGACGAATAAGTCAACTGACTTTGCGCTTCAATCCGATCTAACTGTGAATGATCCAGCTACGGGACAACCTATTCCATTTGATGCTAACGGCAAATATGTGGGTGAAGACGGAGTCCCGCTATACCAACCGCAGTCCTTTTTTACCGTACAGGACAATCAGGGGCAGGTTAGATATACGCGTGATGGGAATTTTAAAGTTAATGCCGATGGACAGTTACTTACGTCTACTGGATTTCAAGTATTAGGTGCGAACAATCAACCTGTTACTATACAGGGGGCAATTGATAAGCTTAAAGTGGATGGACAAGGTCGCATAATCAATACGACAACAGGGATGCCTACGGGTGCTTCATTAGCGATAAGCGTTGTAAGCCAACCTTATGAAATGGTACGAGAAGGTAATGGCGTGTTTCGCATAGATAATGCAGATGCTGCTGGTGTTCGATTGCGTGCAAATGGTGATAATATGGATGTGCGTCAGGGTTACTTGGAGAGATCGAATGTGAACTCTGCGCAATCTATGGTGGATATGAATTTAGCCTCAAGGGCGTATGAATCGAACCAGAAGGTTATTCAATACTATGATAGAAGTTTGGATAAGGCTGTCAATGAGATCGGTAGAGTATAACAGGCTTATGAAATCAATTTTGTACTTAAGGAGGTTAGACTAGATTATGAATAACTCTATGATTAGTGCTGCAGTATCTATGAACAGTATGCAGTCAAGGCTTGATCTGATTGCTGATAACATAGCCAACATGGATACCAATGGATATAAACGCAAAGAGAATTCCTTTGAAGATGTGTTGACTCGTGTACAAGAGCATCCGAAAGATTTTCGTAGTTCAGTAAGAGCTACTCCGTTAGGATATAATTTAGGATTTGGTGTGAAGCTAGCTTCTGTTTCAACCAATATGGAGCAAGGAGCGCTTCTAAATACGGGAGTTCCTACGGATCTTGCGATTGAGGGCAATGGATTATTCGCTGTACAGAGCAATGGCACAGTTGCCTATACGCGTGAAGGTGCCTTTCATTTTGTTCCAGACCCAACCGATGCTGCCTCTATGGTGTTAGTGAATAATGTAGGGGATATCGTTCTTAATCGGACGGATAATCCAATCAAAGTTCCGGCAAATGGGAAAGTAGCTATTGATGCCGATGGTAAAGTATGGACTTCAAAGGGTAATGAACCAAGGGTACAAGCGGGTCAGATTCAAGTAGTTGAACCTCAAAGACCTGAAGGGTTAGTTCAAATGGATGGAAATAAATTTGTTCTGGCAAACGGTGTAACGATTAATGACGTATTTGGCACAACGAAAACAGATGCGAACTTGCCTGAGGGGATATCTATACGTTCAGGATATCAAGAGAAATCTAATGTAGACCTAACGGTAGAGATGACAGAGATGGTTCAGGTTCAACGGGCATACCAACTGATGGCTCGTTCATTAACCTCCAGCGATACGATGATGGGCCTTGCTAACAATTTGCGAGGGTAAGGAGGAGCTATTCATGAGTGAGGATCGTAAGCCAACAGAGAAGCCAACAACAGAGAAATCACCAAAGCAGAAGTCACCAACACCTAGATGGCGAATTGTACTACGGTTCATGATTCCACTGTTTCTGCTCTTAGCTTTAGTGGGCGGTTTGATGGTAGGGTACGTGGTTTTGGGTAAGCGAAGTATGGGTGAAGTGTTTCTCTGGGAGACGTGGAAACATGTCTATGATCTCGTATTTGCCCCTTAATGGCGGTTCAAAATGTGAGTAATGAGATGAAAATAAAGAAAACTCCGATCAAGTGGGAGTTTTCTTTTTATGTTCGATAACTGTATAATGATGGGGGAGTAACAAGTAGAAACGGCTATGCCGTCCTGTTTATACTTTCTTATAATTGACAAAAGGACCCTCTCTATTAGACAGTGGTTGTCTCAAGGAGAAAGTCCCTTATCTGAACCTCCATGTTCTGCAGAAAATGAAGGATATTACATAGTATGGCCGTAACCTATTAAGCTTATTCGAAGGGAGTTTTGTTTGTGTTAGACGTGAATCAGATTCAGGAGATTATTCCGCATAGACCACCATTTTTACTTATTGACCGTATTATTGAACTTGAGGATGGAAAGCGTGCGGTAGGGATTAAGAATGTGACCATTAATGAACCGTTCTTTACAGGGCATTTTCCAGGTTATCCTGTCATGCCAGGAGTTCTGATTACAGAGGCGTTGGCTCAAGTAGGAGCTGTCGCTATTTTGAATGTGGAAAGTAACAAAGGGAAGATTGGATTTCTTGCAAGTCTTGATAATTTTCGCTTCCGAGGTCAAGTCGTACCAGGCGACACATTAAGATTAGAAGTTGAGATTATTCGTCTTAAAGGGAGTTTTGGTAAGGGTAAGGCAGTAGCCACGGTAGAGGGTAAGGTCGTAGCAGAAGGTGAAATCATGTTTGCATTATCAGATCCAACTAACGCTTAGTGTGTTCTTGTATTTATTCCTATTTATATAAAAGTGAAGGGGGACTTTACATGTCTCAATTAAGCGAACAGTCCATAAACAACATCGAACAATGGCTTCAAGATTCTTTTATCGATGAGGACACGAAGCGGGAACTTCGAAATTTAGAGCAGGAACCACAAGAGCTAGAGGATCGTTTTTACAAAGATCTAGAGTTTGGTACGGGAGGACTCAGAGGCGTTATTGGTGCAGGTAGCAATCGCGTGAACCGTTATACCATTGGCAAAGCTACACAGGGTTTTGCACAATATATAGTAGGATCTTACGGGCAGGCTGAGGGTAAGCCTTCCGTTGTTATAGCCTATGATTCCCGTCATTTCTCTCCGGAGTTTGCTTTGGAAGCCGCTCTTGTTCTTGCTGGTAATGGTATTGTAGCTAAGCTGTTTCCTTCACTACGTACGACACCTCAGTTGTCATTTAGTGTGCGTGATTTGGGCGCGACGGGCGGAATTGTCATTACAGCAAGTCACAATCCACCAGAATATAATGGGTATAAGGTGTACAATGCGGAAGGTGGACAGCTCATTCCACATGAAGCGGAACAAGTCATTCAATACATTAAAGATGTTGATGGTTTCAAAGCTGTGAAGAAACTAACCCAAGCAGAAGCGGAAGCACAACGATTGTTAGTATGGCTTGGTGATGCAGATGACGATGCATTTGTACGAACGATTGCTCAGCAAAGTATGAATTCGGATATTATCCGTTCTACTTTAGGAAAAGACTTCCGAATCGTCTATACACCGTTACATGGTACAGGTAATATTCCCGTACGTAAGACACTTGAAGACATTGGATTCACAAATGTTCATGTCGTACCAGAACAGGAACAACCAGATGCAGAGTTCTCCACGGTTAAATCTCCAAATCCCGAAGAGCGTGAAGCATTTACACTAGCGATGAAGCTAGGAGAAGAGTTGGATGCAGATATATTGATTGGAACAGACCCGGATTGTGATCGTATGGGCGCGGTTGTTAAAGATAAAGATGGTAAGTATATTGTCCTTTCTGGAAATCAATCTGGTGCAATTATGATTCACTATCTGCTAAGCCAGTTGAAGGAAGCGGGTAAACTTCCTGATAATGGAATCGTAATCAAGACAATCGTAACGAGTGAGATGGGCGCATCTATCGCACGTCATTATGGAGCAGAAGTGATTAATACGTTGACTGGATTCAAATATATCGGTGAAAAAATGACTCAGTATGAGAATTCAAGCGAATTCACGTATTTATTTGGATATGAGGAAAGCTATGGTTACTTAGCCGGAAATTACGCTAGAGACAAAGATGCGGTGCTTGCCGCCATGTTGATTGCTGAAGCCGGAGCTTACTACAAAGGTCAAGGCAAGACTTTGTATGATGTATTGGAAGAACTGTACGAGCAATTCGGATATTTCCAAGAAAGATTAGAATCTCGCACATTGAAAGGCAAGGATGGTCTAGCACAAATTCAATCGAAAATGACGGATTGGCGGAATCAGCCTCCGCTTGAGATTGCAGGTATTCAAGTGAAGGAAGTACTTGATTACTCCATCGGACTTGATGGACTTCCACAAGAAAATGTATTGAAATTCATGTTGGAAGATGGCTCATGGTTCTGTCTACGGCCATCGGGTACGGAGCCGAAGATTAAGATTTATTTTGCAGTGCGTGGCGAGTCCTTGGATAATGCAGAAGAACGGATTACGAAATTAGTTCAAGAAGTCATGTTGCGTGTGGATGCTTAAGAAGTTCACCTAGATAGGTTCAGGAACATAGACATTCAAGTCGCAAATGATTAATGAAAACCACATCAATCATTTGCGGAATGGATGGATACCGTGTTCCTGAGTGAGATATGAGGAGGTACTTGTCAGTGCAGTATAATTGGAAAAAGTGGAGTATATCCTCTCGAAAATGGTTATGGATCTTAGTTATAGCCGGCATTGTAGCCGCTATGCCTGTGGCGTATGATCGTTTTAAGACGGAGACATCCGCTAATGAAGTGGAGTTTGTATTCGATTACCGTGATTTGGTGGAGATTGCATCTTATGAAGCCCACCCTGTGGATTATATTAATGAACAATTGGATCAGCTGAAAGAAGCTGGCGTGGGCAGTATGGCCATGTTCGAAAGTACGTTAGATGAATTCCAGAAATCACGGCGGATTATGCTCTATAATAGTAAAGATATCGCCAATAAAACAAATAAAACAATTCCGGTAAATGAAAACTTTACGTATATTGTATTTACCAATGAAGAGAACGCAAGCGTGATAACTCCTGTGATTGAGGAGACATTCAATAGGCTTGAGCTGGTTGTGAAGCCATGGACATTTCAGAACCAAAAAGGTCTTATCATTGAGACGCCTCTAGAGAACGCAGTGATGAAGCCTATGCGCTCTGACCCGATTACGTTCGAAATGTTACGTAGCAAAGGATTTAATATTGTACCTCGAATGGGAGATAGTCTTCCGTATGATCAAGAATATATGGAGAAGTTGATATCCGACTATGAGGCTGCAGGCGTAACACGTATTCTTTTTGAAGGAGAGTCCGTCAAAGGCTACAATGATCATGAAAGCATGAAGAGCTTGGACGCTTTTGCGGAGTTACTGAATGAACATGGTATAGGTATTGCAGCGATTGAGAATTTGAAGAAGCCTCAATTGGGTTTCAACAAATTGGCTTATGATCTTGACTATAATGTCGTGCGCATATATTCCTTAAGTGAAGGCGATGCTACTCTCGATGTGAAGAAGATCGCAGATCGGTTCGCTCTTGCCACGAAAGATCGTAATATTCGTATGTTTTACTTAAACGCAGCTCCAAGTCGTAATACTTCTAAAGCCATGATTACGAATTCAATGGAGAATTTGATCCACAGTCTTGTAGAACCAGGTAACGCCATTGATAAGCTTGAGAGCAACGGATTTACAATTGGCCAAGCTAAGGCATTTGATGTTGCGGACTCTTCCTATCAACGAATATTGAAAATGGTAGTTGTGCTTGGTGGTGTTGCCTTTATAGCACTGCTTGTATCGTATTTCATCGCCATTCTTACGATACCTGCTTTTGTATTAGGGATGATTGGCAGTGCGGGATTATTTATTCTAAGACCTACATTGTTTGAACAGGGACTTGCTTTACTCGTGTCCATCAGCGCACCAACGATAGCCATGGTGCTTGCTATACGTAAGATTAATGAATTAAATGCGAATTCGAAAGATATGAAGTTAAGCCGTCGATTGGTACATGCACTGGTCTTGTTCGTGAAGACGTCTATTATTTCTTTAAGTGCCATTCCTTTCGTAGTTGCACTGCTGAATAATGTTACGTACGAATTAGTTCTTAATCAATTCCGCGGCGTAAGTTTACTACACTTTGCTCCTATTGCGCTTACAGCGCTGTATGTTGTCCTGTACCGTGGAGGGAATCTACGTCAGAAGCTGAGTACGATTCTGCGTAGTCGAATTACTGTAATGGGTGTCATAGTGATGGGGATTATCGGTGTGTTAGGATTGTATTATTTAAGCCGCACAGGTAACGCTGGGTCGGTAACAGCACTTGAGATGTCATTCCGTACATTTATGGAGAATACATTCGGTGTTCGACCACGTAATAAAGAATTCCTTATGGCACATCCATTGTTAATACTAGGTGCCTTCTTGTCCATTAAATACCGTAATGCGATCTACATCATGATCATCGCGGTCATTGGACAATTGTCCATGGTAGATACATTTGCTCATATCCATACACCTCTTAAGATCTCACTTATTCGAAACCTTCTAGGGTTGGGATTGGGACTAGTTATTGGAATTATGGCAATAGTTGTATGGCAGATTGCAGAAGGGTGTTGGAAACGATGGTCACCACGCCTCAGACGATAGTTATATCGGGATATTACGGATATAAGAATAGCGGGGATGAAGCTGTGCTTCAGTCCATACTGACTGCGTTAAAAGAGCAAGCTAAGACTGCTGAATTAAATCTTCAACCCGTCGTTCTCTCGATTGATCCGGAATGGACGAAGTCTACCTACGGTGTTCATGCAGTACATCGCATGAAGCTTGCCGAAGTGAGACAAGCTATTAAGAATAGCTGTGGTCTGATAAGCGGTGGTGGAAGTTTACTTCAAGATGTTACCAGTCCTAAGACGATTCCTTATTACTTAGGTATCATAAAGTTGGCTCAATGGATGGGAAAACCTACATTTATTTATTCTCAGGGTGTAGGCCCTGTCAGTCGGGGATTGTTTCATTCGATGATTAAATCGGTATTTAAGAAATGTGCTTACATTTCAGTCCGTGATCACGAATCCGCTGAGTTACTTCAGACGATGGGATTGAAAGGTAAAACAATAGATGTCGTGCCTGATCCAGTGATGGGGCTTCATCCTAAGGAACAAGTTCAACCTTTGAATGAACATGTTGAGGATAACAATGAGGAGTTACCCGTGATTGGCATCTCTGTTCGTTATTGGGAGAAAGAACGTATTGAACTGCTGAAGATCGTAGAAGGATTACAAGTGGTCATGCAGAAACAGCCTGTTCATTTGAGATTTCTGCCGTTTCATCTACCGATCGATGTAGAAGCTTCACAATACATGATGGATCAACTTGGTGATGTTTCTTCTATAGGAAGTCGCATCAGCATTTGCGCAGATGCCGTTCATCCACAGGACATGTTATGGGAGATCAGTCAGTGCCAACTTGTGATTGGGATGAGGTTGCATAGCTTGATCTACGCTGCTAACGCTCGTGTTCCGATGATTGGAATCTCCTATGATCCCAAGATCAATCACTTTCTAGAAAGACTTGACCTTCAACCCGTGGGTGATACCTCATCATTAGAAGCATCTGCATTATCTTCTGAAATTGAACGGCTGCTGTTTCACGAAGAGGCTTGGCGGAAGGTTCATGCAACACAAATTGATCACTTGAAGCAAGAAGCTCAGGTGCCTTCACAACGAATTGTAGAATATATTTCTTCAAAGGTGATTATAAATGAATGATAAATCGTTAAGACAAGTGCCGACTGTCCCGATATTTGGAATCGAAGTGTGTAAGTGGGGAATGTCTGATACCGTTTCGTATCTAACGGAGGTTATTACAACACGCACACCACATCAGGTGATCACTGCCAATCCCATTATGGTCATGGCTGCAATGAAGGATCCAGCATATCGATCCGTTATGGAGCATGCAGAATTAATTGTTCCCGATGGAACGGGTGTCGTATGGGCTGCTAATGTAGGTGGGGAGCCTGTACAGGAACGTGTTGCGGGTTTCGATCTGCTTCATGAACTAATGGCAGCGGGAGAAAGCGATCACTGGAGAGTGTATTTACTTGGCTCTACAGCAGAAGTGATTCAAGAGACAGCTTCTAGGTTACAATTGCAGTATCCAGGAATAATAATAGTAGGTTATCACGATGGATTTTTTGGTCCAGAGGAAGATAATAAAATGATCGAGCAGATCAAGGCTACTAATCCAGATATTCTCTTTGTAGCTCGTGCCGCTGATACGCAGGAACCATGGATCTTTCGTTACAAAGAACAACTGGCCGTCCCAATCATGATGGGCGTTGGAGGCAGTTTTGACATCATTTCTGGGAAGAGCAAACGTGCCCCAATACTATTTCAAAAGCTTCGATCGGAATGGTTATATCGGCTTCTGAGTGAACCAACGAGATATCGCAGAATGCTTGCATTGCCGCAATTCGTAGTTAAAGTACTACGGGATAAAGGAAACGTGACAAAACCTAACTAAAATAGGCGATTTAGAGCTAATAACGCGTTAAATTGCTGAAATACAGAGTTGGTGTTTATTTTTCGAACGGAGTATAATTCATTCCGTTAGAGAAAATGGAGGTCGAACACTTAAAATGTTAATGATATCTATCATCGGATTTGTCTTGTCCTTAGGACTGGCACTCTTATTCACGCCTCAGGTGAAGAAATTTGCTTTTAAAATAGGCGCTATAGATGTTCCCGATGCCCGTAAAGTGCATACGAAAATTATGCCTCGACTGGGTGGACTCGGAATTTATTTAGCTTTTGTAATAGCTCTTTTATTGGCACTGCCATTCGTAGCGAATGACTTATCAATCCGAGATACGAATTTCATTAAAGCATTTCTAATTGGTGGAACCATGATCGTACTCATTGGTGCACTGGATGACCGCTTTCAGTTATCTGCCAAAGTGAAGTTTGTAGGCCAGATTGTAGCTGCATGTGTTGTGGTTTTTGGATTTGATATTTCAGTGAACTTTGTAAATATACCTTTTAATGATTCGTACTCTTCATTAGAGAGCTGGATTTCCATTCCGCTTACGATCTTCTGGATTGTGGGAGTAACGAACGCTATTAATTTGATTGACGGTTTGGATGGACTTGCTGCCGGCGTGTCCGGTATCGCCATTGGGACGATCCTTGTGATGTCTCTGCTTATGGGTAATATGATGATTGCACTACTATGTATGATTTTGCTTGGAGCTATTATTGGCTTTCTATTCTTTAACTTTCATCCAGCCAAGATCTTTATGGGGGACTCGGGATCATTATTTCTAGGATTCTGTCTAGCCATGTTGTCCTTGTTAGGATTTAAACAAGTTGCCGTAGTATCGCTTATTACACCCTTAATTATTATCGCCGTGCCATTATCCGATACATTCTTTGCGATTGTTCGTCGTTGGGTACAGAAGAAACCAATATTTGCTCCTGATAAAGGTCATCTACATCACTGTTTAGGAGAACTGGGCTTCAGCCATCGTCAAAGTGTTCTCATTATTTACGGGATCGCTACTTTCTTTGGAGTACTAGCCGTCATTCAATCATCAGCAGCATTATACGATGCGAACTGGGTTACCTTCGTCGTAATCTGTATCATGACATTCTTCCTACAGATTGGAGCCGAGGTCATCGGACTCATCGGTAAGACGAAGAGGCCTTTATTGAACCTCATCGCAAGATTGCGCATGAAAGAGAATGCGGAGACAAGATCGAAATAGTGATAAGTTTCATTAAATAAATGATATTTAATATTAAATATTCATGCCTTAAAAACCTCTCCAATACAGGGAGAGGTTTTTTTATGCTTATTTTCTAAAATTTTGTAGGATTATAGCCGATATAAAAGATAACGATAAGGCTTCATCAATTTCGAGTTGGGTGAGGTTTCAAAATGAGGAGGAAAATAATTTTGAAAAGGTTATTATCACTGGTGTTGACACTAGCTATGGTTGTCGGTCTATTACCGGCTACATTATCTCAGACGGCAGAAGCAGCGTCTGAGGCAGGAAGGTTTTTCTCTTTTCCAAGTGAACAATATTTAAAGCAGGATGCTAGAGTTGTTAATACAGAACGGGTTACTCTTAACGGTTCATTAAATAATGTTAGTGGTAGTTCTATTTCCTATAGTGTGTATCAACTTCCCAAAACGGGGACTACACCTATTAATTCTCGTGAAGGACAGACCGGGAACATCCAATTGAATGGTTCAAGCATTAGCATCTTTAACGTTCAATTATTTCCTGGTTTCAATAAAATTACATTTAAAGGGCAACAAGGTGTAACTCAAGTGGAAGATTCCATTTACTTGGAATACAGAAATGGTCCTACACTATTTGATTTGTCGGCTATATTAGATGGTCAGACTATTCCGCTGAGTGATTTGGGATCTACTGTCGTATCTGCTGTTTATGGTGGTGCCACAGTGGGTAAGAAAAATGTGGATATTGCGATTTCAGGTAAAGCTCCTAACGCTGAGAAGGTAACCGTCACTGTGAATGGTAAGAGTTGGACTTACAACGTATCTTCACAGAATGATTACAAGTTCTATGCTTCTCCGGTGAATATTCGCCAAGGGAACAATATCGTTACAATCCGTACTTACAATAATAATCAGGCAGTTGAGACGACACGCGAGATAACCTTTTACAATGGTCGGGTTACCTTCAATGATGTTGTAGCATCGGATGGCACTGTGGAATCAGTGGACCTTACAGGAAATCCGGAGTTCTCAGTAAGTAGCAATAACATCACAATTAAAGGTCATGCTATTGTTCCGATTGCTCAGGGGATTGCACCAGATCCAAAAGATTTCATTTCTTATGTTATAAAAGGTGGTGCAACAACACCTAGTGGTAGTGTTCCGTTCACTTTAGACAATCCAGTGGAGCCCAATGATCGGTATGCTACCATTTCGTATACGCTCCCTGCGGAAGTGTTGGCATATGACAAACAGTATTATGTTGAACTAAGTGGCTGGAATAGAACACTTTCACCTCAGAAAGAGGAAAAGGCGACGAACATGGGCTTTACGCTTCGAGACAAAAATAAAGCTTATATTTATGAAGTCAATTATTTGTCAGGTTACAATAATAAGATGTCTCCAGATCAAGTTAAGAGCCTATCGGGTCCATCTATGAATGGAGCGAAAATATTCTCAGTTCCCTTTGCTGCAGAAGTGTTGGTAGCAAACAGTACCTCACAAAGTGTTACTATATCGAAGATTAATGATGCTACAGATAAAACTTCATATCCTACTTCTGGATATACATGGAAAGTGCGTACAGATGTGTCAGACACCCTCATCAAAAATATAAATGGTGTCCAAACAACACTTGAAAGAGTATTTATAGAATTCTCAAAATTACCTGTTAATGGAGAACAGAATATCTATTTCAATATAGGTGGTGTTGAGAAAAGGATAAACGCTACTCTTTTATTTGGGCCTTATGTTCAGTATGATGGTGTCTACGATGACATGAAGATTAGTCTAGATACGACGATGGACCTACCATCTAGACAGAACTTTGTTATGACTGCCTTAAAGAATCTACAAGGGGAAATTTTAAATATTACAAATGATGCTGATTTAGTCTATGCAAGTGGGAAAACTCAAAGTGTGTTTCTATATATTAATAATACCTTGGTTGGATTGGGCAAAAGAAACGGTTCTAACTCGCAATTTGAGCTACTCGCGACAGATAAGGATAAAGTATATGGAGCAGCGGGTGCGCTCGTTATTGGTGATAATGTAATTAAATTGGTCATTAAGACATCAAGTACTTCTTATGAGAGTAAAATGAAAGTAAGCATCATTCCAACGAACTTACCTGTAATTCCTGTTCCAAACACAGATGGTATCTTTCCGTATAGTGCGTCTTATCGGGATGAGCCCAAACCTAATGACCCCAACTTCCAACTTAAGAATAGTGTCTATATGACGAAAGAAGCAAAGATGAATGTATTTGGTACGTTTGACTTCATAGATTTGGGAACTACTCCATCAGAGGTACAATCGTCTATTACTAGTAAAGCAGCAGATTTAGCGAATTATAAGGTCCTTATTCAATCTCCGGGTATGAAGGATATTGAATGGAGCTTGGAGAATGAATTTCTCTCATGGGAGAACAAAGATTTCTTTAACAAGGTTAAGCCCAATGATCCCAAATTAACGGTATATTACAATTATACAGGGCAACATTTTAGCTTTATTCTTAATGATCAAGACATTCCGGAAGATGGAAGCCCTAAAGTATATACGATAAGTGTATATAACTCTGGATATGGTGGACCTCGTGCGACATATCGTTTGGAAGTGAACCCAATTTCCATTCCGTATACTGTACTTGAACCACTTACACAGAAGCGTGTAGTGAATAAGAACTTTGTGGAAGTTGTTATTTATTCACAGGGTGCTGAGAAGATAACCATAAATAAAATTGAAGCAAAAAAAATTAATTATGATCCAGATTACGACGGGAAGATTGACTATGCACCTGCTTATCGTGTTCTTGTTACGAAGCTAAAGGCTGGTAAGGATAACAAGATCGATATAGTCATTACTCGAGGCGCTGATCAGATCAAAGACTCCATTTATGTGAAATATGTTCCGACAAGTATTCCAGGAGCACAGTTTATGGAAGGAATGAAGAACTCACATAAAGTTTTTGATGGGGCATTGAATTTGTCTTTTGCTAAAGGGACAACATTATTGAGAAGAGATTATAACACCGCAGAACAATATAAGAATCAGGTATTCTCTGGTCATAATCTCTTATTCTCTGTTGCAAATAGCGTGGATGGCGTTGTAGATCGCCATGAATTTGACAGAATCCCACCGAATTTCGACTACGCTTTGGCTACTGGTAAACAGAAGTTCATCGGCAACTTTCAAGAGCGCTTCGTGAAGTCGAGCCCAGTATACTGGATTGATCCAGGACTAGCGGATGATATAAGTACTAAGGAAATTTACGATCCGGTTACGAACGGTAATGATCCATACCAATTCCCTGGAGCGCCGATAAAGAATTTTTATGAAAGAGATCCTAGTCGTGAGCTAACACCTTCTAAACCGGGTACATTAACGTTAAATTATGATCCTAATATTACAGGGGATGCGGGCCGCGTAGTTACAGTGTTCCGCTATGACCCTGAGTTACAACAGTGGGAGAACATTGGCGGCGTGGTAGATGCGAAGAAGCATACGATTAAAGTTTCATTTAGTAGGTTCGGTTACTATGTCGTAGCTAAACTAGGATATTCCTACAATGACACCGTTCAACATCCGTATGGTCGAGACTATATAGAGACTATTTATGCCAAGGGAGTAATGAACGCAGCGGATCCGTCATCACAATTTGGAGCAGACTTATACGAGTCACGTGCTGAGTTTTCTCGAATGATCGTACGTGCGCTCGATTTACCTTTGAATTATGAAGGGAATAAACACTTCATCGATCTTCCATCTACTACGCAAGGTATTAATTTAGATGGTTTATGGGACTTCAGATATGTGGAGACAGCAGCTAGAGCGGGAATAGTTCGCGGGGCTGAACCACAGGTTTTCGATGCTACTGGTAATATATTGCGTCAAGATGCAGGTGTAATGATTGCTAGAGCATTGAACTTAAAGCTTGAGACTGATCGTGCTAAGGTTTCGAAAGACTTACAGAAGTATTTCGTAGATTTTGCAAGTATTGATTATTATGCTCAGCCATCCATATTGGCTATTGCTAAGAAGGGATTTATCGCGGGAAGTCCAATAGATCCGAATGATCCTAAAAAGGGATATACATTTAAACCCAAAGCGAATATCCTTCGTGGTGATGCATCTATCATAATTGCTAAAGTAATGGCGGATCTGAAGAGGTTGCCTAAAATTTAGGCGGATTGGTAAAGAGTAGAGGGCGGGGGTTTACTGCTCTCTACTCTTTTTCCATGAACTATATTTTGTAATTTACTGTACTATGCGCTACAATGTCATAGAACATAATTTTTTTCTAGAGGGTGAAGGTTACTTATGAAGTCAATCTATTCTAAAGCTCAGATGGATTATATGAAGGCAAAAACAGTATTTGAGAATAGAGCTAGTGTGCTTGAGAAGAAAATTGAAACAACACGCAAGACAAGAGAGATTACTCAAGAAGTAATGGAAGGACTTGTCCTTGAGACTGGCTTCCATGATGCCTACAACGAACTCGCTATAGCAGAGAATCACCTCATTGAATGGTCACACGTTACCATCAAACATGAGAAAACCTATCGTGAGAATAAGCAACAAATTGAATCCATGTATGATAACCTCAATGGAAGTCCCGAAATGAGAGCGCAAATCATAACATTGGCGATGAAGATCCGGTAACAAATTGTAATAACTGATATGGTAATATAAGAGATTCAAGACGCCGTAAGGCGTCTTTTTTATGTGTTTATGTTTTGAAATTTGAAATTCAGGTTATTAATATGGTAGGATTTCTCATGAACTAGTAACAAAAATGAAATTATTTTAAAAAAGGTGCAACTTTTTAGAAACTCCTGCGTCTAAGATATAGAGTCATTTAACGATGGGCAAATGCCATTGGCTAGCCTAGTTAAGAAAAATGTCTATAATTTAGAAAATTTTTCTTTACGGCAACTTGGACCCATTGTATAATACTTAAGGTAGGCTTGGATGCTAGTCTATTTTCGTTGATCTCTGTTTACCAGTTTCTGTGATACCCGTCACAGACATCATTTATATTTATTTGCTCAACTCGAGAAAGGGGGTGTATCGACTAATGAGTAACACGAGCTACCCATTTCAAGAAAATAATAATGTTATGCACGCCCAAGGAGGAGAAAAAAAGGTTATGAAGAAAATTTTATCAGTAGCACTTTCTACAGCAATGGCATTCTCAATGTTTGCATCTGTAGCGTTCGGGGATACTGCGGTATCACCACAAGACAAGTTTGACGCTTTGAAAACAAAAGGTATTTTCAGTGGATACCCAGATGGTTTAGCACACCTTGAGAAAGAAATGACTCGTGCTGAATTCGCTAAAGTAATCACTAAGGTACTTGGATTGAAAGAAGTAACTGGAACTCTTTCTTATAAAGATGCTGGTTACAACGCTAAGAACTGGGCTGTTCCATATATCGAAGCAGTAACTGCTGCTGGAATTATGCAAGGTCAAGATCTTACAGCTAAGAAATTCAACTACAACGGTAAAGTAACCGTTCAAGAAATGGCAACTGTATTGGTTCGTGCGTTGAAACTTGAAGTTCCAACAACAACTGACAACACTGCATCTACTTGGGCTAAGGGTTATGTTGAAGCAGCAATTAAAGCTGGATTCGTAACTAAAGATGTTAAATTCCAAGGCAACGCTACTCGTTCCCAATTGGTAGAAGCTGCTTATACAGTGGATCAAAAAGTGAATGTTACTGTAGCTTCTTACAAAGTAACAGACGCTAGCAATGTTGAGTTCACTCTTACAACTGGTGAAGTTGTTAAAGTTAAACTTGAGAAAGCTCTTGTAGCTAACGTTGAAACTGCTGTTGAATTCAAAAACGCAGCTGGTGCAACAATTTCTACAAAAGTAACTTATGTTGTAACTGCTGCAACTAAGGTTGTATCTGCTTCCGCAAATAACTACAAAGAAGTTGTTGTAGCGTTTGATGGTGATGTAGATTCCGCAAGTGCAGGAAACCCTGCTAACTACTCAATCACAGGACTTTCTTTTGATGGTGCTAAACTTTCAGAAGATGCTAAATCTGTTAAATTGAGAATTGCTCAGACTTCAGGTGAATTGAATCGTCAAAAAGAATATACCTTGAGTGTTAAAGGTGTTAAAGGAAAAGATCTTTCCAAAACGATTTCACAAGAAGTTAAGTTCTCTCCAGTAGATGTAACGCTTCCTGAAGTTCAAGAAGTTGTTGGATTAGGAACTAAAGCATTCAAAGTTGTTTTCTCTGAGCCAGTTAAGCAATCTTCCGTTGTTTCTACTGCTAACTTCAAGATTGATGGAAAAGCGGTATCTGGTTATGTGAAATATTCTTATCCGAATGTTGCTATCATTTCTACTACATTGGCAACTGGTGCACATACTTTGTCTGTAAGCAATGTTGAAGACTATGCAGGATTCAAGGTTTCTCCTGTGAATAAAGACTTTACAGTGGCTGAAGACAAAGAAGCTCCAGAGATCAAAACTGTTGTTACTAATGATTTGAGTAGAGTTGAACTTACTTTTAACGAATCCGTTAAATCTATAAGTAAAATCTACCAAACATCAAGTGGTAAAACTGCTACTTATGTAATTGAAGACAACAAAGTTATTGCTACATTTACTGGTGATAACGTATTGAGTCTTGCTGAAACTACAATTTATGTTGAAGGTGTTACTGACTATAGTGACAACTCTGCAAATCGCCAAGCTAAAGTAACTCCAGTATTGGATGTTGTTCGTCCAGAGGTTACTCATGTAACTGCTGAAGTGTATAGCAACAGCCAAGAATTTACTGTTGAATTTAGTGAAGCGGTATTAGCTGATGATGCGAAAAAGACTGCTAACTACACGTTGAAAGACAAAGACGGTAAAGTTGTTAAAATCAAAGGATTTAACCAAGATGGTCATCCAGTGACTACACCAGTAATTGTATCTACTTCACAAGGTAAACAAGTTAAATTCAAAACTCTTGGATTGCTTGATAGTGGAGTATACACTGTAGAAGTTGCTAACGTTCGTGATACATCGGCTATTAAGAATGTAATGCTTCCTTACTCTACTACTATTAACTTAGGTGATGTTGCTAAGCCAACTATTCTAGGAAGTTCTTACTATGAAGTAACACAACCAGGTAACTCTAGTGCTGTTACTGGATTGGATATCACAATTAACTTCAGCAAAGCAATTGCTCTTGATGGTACGGGTACTGCTCAGGATGTTAATAAATACAACTACTCTGTAGGGAGTTCTACAACGTACTTGCCATTGCCTACAAATGCAACAGTAACAGCTATCAACGCAGATACAATTCGTGTCTCATTACCTGCTAAAGACAATGGGTACCTAAGTGGTTCAGAAGTATTGAATCTACGTGCGGTTAACATTGCTGATACAAATGGTAACTACATTGCTGGAAACTTGGCTACTCTATCATTGAATGCTAAAAACAAGCAATACATTGAACTTGAGTCTGCAAAAGCAACAAACGAGGACACTATCGTAGCTAAATTTAACGGTAACCTTGCGTATGTTGATTCAAATGACTTTGCAGTAACAGTTGGTAGTGCAACTTATGCAGTGAAAGATGCATCTGTTGATGGAACTAATGTAACTTTCAAATTGGATGGCAAGAAATTTGCTGCTAATGTTGGAACTGTAAATCTTGCTGTTAAATCAGCAGCTAATCATGAAGTTCAATCTGTTAACAGTAATGGATTGAAAGCACGTGGATCTAAAACTATCTCTGATTCAATTAACCCATCATACGTTGATAAGAGCATCGCGCTTGCAAAAATTGGTGCTGACACGTACACAGCAACACTTACTTTTGATGAAAATGTGAAATCATTCGGAAATCTAAATGCCTTCACAGTAAAAGTAGCTGGTAACGCTGGTTCTGATGCAACTGTTACTGCTGTTTCAGCTGATGGTACTACTAATAAAGTAGTAGTAACATTTAAATACACTGGCATTGTTACTGGTGAAGCATTCGAGCTTTACTTGAACTCTGACAATGCAACTTCGAAATTTGTTTCGGATTCCTTAGGAAATGCAGCTGACGTATTCTCAGTTTACATTGAGAATTTGAATCTGTAATAACTTCTAAGTGTAGAAAGAAGGCTGTCCCTTAGGGGGCGGCTTTTTTTTGAATAAAAGAGATTAAGGAGGAATATCATGAAACCCGAATGGAAACTGTTTTTATCCGTAACTTTAATAAGTGGAGGAATCTGGATGGGATCCCTCTTGAATACAACAGCTAGCGGCGCCGCAGCTACCATACAACCCGGAACATCCGATGATCCTGTTGTTACCAAGAGCTATGTAGATCAACAGATTCAAAAGGCTTTAGGTGGAGGTGCTACACAACCAACGCCCAATCCAGTCCCACCAACACCGGTACCTCCTAATCCAACAGATAAGGGAAATTCAAGTGGAAATGCACTCGTTGTCGTTGATGTTAAGCCGGGGCAGAAGCTCATAGCTAATGCTGGGACAGAATTTATTGTTCGTAATGGTAAGGCGGTTATATATAGTCCAGATGCAAATGGTGTACCTGACTTGACGGCTGGGTTAGATATCAAGAATGGACAACCTGTAGTAACAAACCATTTATTATCCTTCCCAAGAGAAGGACGGGGTATAACGGTTCAAGATGGACAGAAATACGGTTTAGTGGTCATGGTCCGCGGGAGTTATACCATCCAATAATACTTATCCTTATTATTGCCAGTAGTAACAATCTTTTATACGTGTAATACGATTCTTTTAGCAAATAATACTCTTGCAAGAACATCATGCAGGAGGTGCTCATTATAATGACCAGAAATAATCGGACAGTTGTACCGGAAAGTCGGCAGATGATTGATCAAATGAAATATGAAATCGCTGCGGAATTTGGGCTACATGTAGGTGGGTATGGTAATACACTCGGAATGGACACTGAATTTGCTTCTGAACTTGGACAAGTTGGTGGACATACCAATCATGGACGTGCTAGGTGGGGTCATTTAACCTCAAGAGAGAATGGATCTGTGGGTGGTGAGATCACCAAACGCTTAATTCGTCAGGCTGAGCAAAGTTTTATATAAAAACACTTCATTTAATATGCCATGTATCACTGCATTGTTAACGCTATCATGTTATATGTTTCGTTTCAGTGGATTGACACCGATTGACAAATAAGATAATATGACTTTAGCTGTTGAGAAACCTTTTCCAATTGGAGAAGGTTCATTTTTTTCTTATTGGGAGGTTATATTATGTCAATTAAAGGACGTCATCTGTTTACATCTGAGTCCGTTACCGAAGGACATCCAGATAAAATATGCGACCAGATTTCTGATGCTGTGTTGGATGCATTTTTGACGAACGATCCGAATGCACGCGTTGCGTGTGAAGTAGCTGTAGCTACGGGGTTAGTTCTAGTGATTGGGGAAATCAGTACGAATTCCGATTATGTTGATATTCCAGCTATCGTTAGAAACACAATTAAGGAAATAGGATATACACGTGCAAAATACGGTTTTGACTATAATACTTGCGCTGTTCTCACTTCACTGAATGAACAATCTGCTGATATAGCCCAAGGTGTAAATGCAGCGATAGAGAACCGTGATCTTGATCAAATGGATAAGGAAACGGCAGATATCGGCGCGGGAGACCAAGGACTAATGTTTGGTTTTGCTACGAATGAGACGCCAGAACTTATGCCTCTTCCTATTGCATTAGCACATCGTATTGCACGTCAACTCTCGGCTGTGCGTAAAGATGGCACACTAGATTATTTGCGTCCAGATGGTAAAACACAAGTGACGATTGAATATATAGATGATAAGCCTGTACGTGTGGACACGATCGTTGTATCTACGCAACATGCGGAAGAAACAACGTTAGAGCAGATTCAAGCTGACATTAGAGAGCATGTCATTCTTCCGGTAGTTCCAGTTGAACTGCTCGATGAGAATACAAAATATTTCATCAATCCAACAGGACGTTTCGTTATTGGAGGTCCTCAAGGGGATGCAGGCCTCACTGGACGTAAGATCATCGTCGATACATACGGTGGTTATGCACGTCATGGAGGCGGAGCGTTCTCTGGTAAGGATCCTACGAAGGTAGACCGTTCAGCGGCTTACGCAGCTCGTTATGTAGCTAAGAACCTTGTAGCAGCTGGTCTTGCAGATAAATGTGAGATTCAATTGGCTTATGCCATTGGTGTAGCTACGCCGGTATCCATTAATGTGGATACGTACGGTACGGGTAAAGTGAGTGAAGAGAAGTTAGTGGAGCTAATCCAAAAGAACTTTGATCTTCGCCCAGCAGGTATTATTAATATGCTTAACTTACGTCGTCCGATTTATAAACAGACAGCTGCTTATGGACATTTCGGTCGTACCGATCTAGATGTGCCTTGGGAGCAAGTCGACAAGGCTGATTCATTGAAGGAACAAGCAGGATTGTAAATGTGACGGATTGATAAAACGGATATCTTTTCCCTTGTGGGAAGGATATCCGTTTTATGTATTTAGGGTATCTTTTTATGGTTGTTACAATTCTATAATGAGTGGAACAAACATTTTCTTCTGTGTTATATTGTATGCAAGTCGAGGAGGGGGAAATGTGAGCGAACAGAAACTGGATTTAATTTTAGAGCAACTGGGCGGTATTAATAAACGTCTCGATAGCCATGAAGATCTAATTATACAGCTTATTGGAATTGTAAAGTCAACTAATGAGCAACTTTCCGAGGTTCAACAGGATGTGTCGATTCTTAAGGAAGATGTGTCAGTACTTAAGGGAGACGTATCTGAATTGAAAGAAGGACAGAATCGACATGATCAAGTTTTGGAGTCGCGGGCATTGCACTCCCTTGAGGATGAGATGATTAATCGGGAACTCAAGAGAATTAAGTGATAAAATTACAACGAACTGTACAACCTCTCAGACCGTGGCCTAAGAGGTTTTTTTAATGCACCAGCATGGGCGTGGGCGCTGTCTCTAGGGTTTAAGTCCCGAATGGTGAAGGAAGTAGTAACAAAATACCTTGTAACATTCGTAGTATTTGCTATCCACCAGAATATTACTAGTCTGCTGTACACATATTCTACTAAAGTTTCAAGGAGCTTAAGCCGAAATAAGGAGTATATACTGTCATGCGTTGACTAGCACATGAATACATATTTTGAATTATTAAGAGATTGAAGAAATGTGATGAAACTACGAGATGGAAGGAAGTCATTGTTTAATATGAAGAGAAAAATATCATTCCTAATGGCCGCGCTCTTAATGTTCGAAATTGTGGCAGGAGTAGCCTTTTTGAGGGGCTCAGGATTTTCTACGGTATACGCAGCTACATCAGCCCAAGTAAATAAGTTTCTTCCCGAGAATAATGCAATAGATGTAGATCCAAACTCGTCGATTCGAGTGGAATTCAATGGGGTTGTTCCACTGAATAATGTAATTCCCCCTAGTAGTATTGAAATCAAGGGTACTGTTGTTGGAGGTGCAACGTTACCTACAATTCAAGCTGATATTGTGACCTTATCAAATAGTTCTTCTGGTACAAGCACAGTATATATTATTAAGCTGCCGGTGGGTCAGCACCTTGCATACAATACGAAATATGAGATTACAATTCCTGCAGTGTTGTTCACAGATGCAGGAATCACTGATCCAATAAGCTGGTCGTTTACGACCGTACGACAGGAGAGTAATGTATCGGTAGCCTTTTCCGCTGAAGGTCAGACTATTGACTTATTGGGTAAGAACTCATTTGACTTCAAATTGTCTTTCAGTGCCCTTGTACAGAAAGGGAACGGGAAAATCAAAATCATTAAGAAATCAGATAGTACGGTGAGGCATGAAGTTGATGTTCTTAATACTTCCGTCCAGCTATCTCAGAATGGAACAGAGGCAACTGTTACCATTGGTAACCTTGATGAAATGAAAAAAGAAGAGGGCACCCAATACGATGTATGGATAGATAGAGGGGCGTTTGAAGACCTAAATGGTAAATTAATTGAAAGTAAGCATGGGACTTTCGCGACGAAAAGCCAGGATGTAGTAATTAGTTCATTAACTCCCAGTAAGGATGGGGTTGGAGTTCCAATCGGTACAACGTTGCAACTGTCATTTGATCGAGTAATGCTACTAGGTAGTGGTTCCGTTATTGTCTCACCAGGCGCAGTCAACGACAGCAGAGCCATGGAAATTCCGATAAAATTATCGAAAATTGATAATACATTGACTAGAAGTATCATTACCATCAACTTGCCAAGCATGTTGATGTATGACACGGCATATACAGTAACTATTCCAATAGGTGCTTATAAGGATACTAATAATAATTCATCTCCAGCGATAGGTGGAACGGACTGGGTATTTAGAACAGCAGCTTCTACAGTGTTGCCCGGATCAGTAAGTATCTCCAGACTGTCTCCTTCAAACGGAGCCACATCCGTGGGTTTAAATAGTGAATTGGTGATGAATTTCAACAATTATATTGCGTTTAGGAATGGCGCCTACAATGGAAAAATTGTGTTGAGACAAGCGGGTGGTGGTACGGTGTCCATCAGCACTCCCATAATTAGCGGTAATGAGATCCGTTTCAAGCCTATCAGTTCATTGGCTTCAGATTCTAGCTATTACGTTGAGATTGCGGCGGATACATTGATTGATAAGACGAATCCAAACATTTCGTTTCCAGGCTTAACTGGGAGTTCACTCTGGAACTTTCAAACGATAGTAGTGGATAAGACGCTACCTGTTCTGCAGAGTGCACAGATGTATTCCAACACGACTATTCGACTGGCCTATAACAAGACACTTGAGGGGGCTAGCTTTCCTTATGCTTCCAACTTTACAGTAACAGTTAACAATGAGAACCGTAGAGTAAGCAGCGCGTACATCACAGGTGAAAGTGTGTATGTTGTCTTGGAAGTTGGAGTTGCTGTAGGGCAGAATGTGCAGATTTCCTATAGCGGAGGTGTGGGCAATCCTATTCAGGACTCTTCGCTGAATAAAGCAGCGCCATTTTCGAATAGAGTGGTGACGAATGGCATGGATACGGCGTTTCCTAAACCGAAAGAAGGTACGGTCTACGGTAGCAGTCTGTCTTTATCATTTAATGAGAGTTTGAAGTCACCGTCTTCCTATTCTTACGAACAGTTCTCCGTGACTGCGAACGGCAGCTCTGTGGGGGTCCGTAGCATCAGTCAGAGCGGATCGACGTTGTATCTCACCTTGAGTAATTCCATTTCTGACGGAGATGTCGTTCGTATATCGTATCGCATGGGTTCTAATCCTATTCAAGATCAGCGGGGTCAGAATATTGCAGAGTTCACGGACTTTTATGTGCGAAATACGTATGATACGAAACCACCTATTTTCATGGGAGCCGAGGGTTCGGGTACCAAGATCATTATGAAATATAATGAGGCATTAAAAAGTAGCAACATACCAGCGAAGAACCAGTTGTCGGTATTGGTGAATAATATCCCTGTTTACGTAACTGCAATTCAGATATTGGATGACAATGTCCAACTGACACTTGCTTCATCTGTAAGTAACGGCCAGAATGTAACGATCTCATATGTACAGGGTCTTGGTAGCGCTAGAATCACGGATCTCAACAATAATCCCGCTAGCTACATTAACCTAGAACCTGTAAACCTAACAGCCAGTACTCTTGTTCCTGAAGTGAGGTCGGCTACTGTCAAAGGAGATACGCTTACTCTTCAATTCACTAATAGCCTGACAGGTTCACTAAGTACAACTGTGTTAAATACATTGTTCTTAGTAAAAGTGGATAATACGACTCGAGCTGTTCAATCTACCAGCTTGAGTGGAAATACGGTTACGCTTCGACTATCATCCCTAGTTTCCGTAGGTCAGAAAGTACAAGTATCTTTCAGTCCAGGGTACAATACGATTAAAGACAGTCAAGGGAATATCATCCCCACATTCAGTAATCTGGATGTGCAGAACTTGACGAATAATGAGGACGCTAAACCTAGTAATGTAGGAATATTAAATGAAGGCGATTTCGGTAGAATGATGTATCTTCTGGATACCGGTGCTACGACTAATAGTGATGGTAAATCCAGATATAATCAAAGTATTAAACAATACAAGATTGATTCAAGAAGGTTGATAGCAGCTTATGATTACGTTGCGACGACAAATACAGATAGCAAAACTATTGTGTTTGATGTTCCCTCTTCCGAGCGAGCGGCTTACGTAGGAATTCCTCTTCAATCGCTTCAAGATGCATACTCCAAGGATAAACGGGTGCAGTTTGCAGTCAAAATAGGAGATAGCATCTATAGTGTTCCAATAGGAAGCTTTAATATTAGCGAAATCACAAGGGATCTTAATTCGTCTACTTCGACGATTATGATATGGGTTCAGGTCGAGAAGGTACCTACTAATGCCGTATCCGTAATTCTGAATCAAATGAGTCAAGTTGGAGCAAATGTGATTGTGGAAACAAATGATTTTTATGTATCTGCTGAGAATACCGCTTCTGGAAAGTCTATACCTTTAAATGTTTCAAGTGAATACTTGATTCGCACAACGAAGCCAGTATCTGAGAGTACCTCATCACTTATATATTTCGATAAATCTACGGCTCAAATCTCATTTGTACCAACCAAAATCGAAAAATTGAGTGGGAGCACGATCTTACATGCGAAAGTAAAAGGAAATTACATGGTAACCGGAGTAACAGGCAGCAAGTTCTACGGTGATCTGGGGAATCATTGGGCGAGGGAATCCATTAATGAGCTTTTAGTCAAATTTATTGTGGATGGAAGAACATCCATAGCTTTTGAACCGAATAGCAATATTACTCGTGGTGAATTTGCTGTATATATTGCAAAGGCTCTCGGACTATCAGGCGATTCACAGGCAGCAGAACGGTTCCGTGATGTGCAGTCAACAACTGCTACAGGTGCATATATTGGAGCCGCAACGAAAGCGGGTATTATTACTGGCAATACAGACGGAACTTTTAAAACTAACAACTACATCACTCGTGAGCAAATGTCGATTATGATGGTACGTGCTATGGATTATGCGGGATATAAGAGTACAGACACAAGTACGCCAACAACACTGTCCAAATTCAAGGATCGTAGTAAGATTCAATCACTTGAATCTGTATCTAGAGCCGTGAAGGAAGGAATCATTCAAGGCGTATCTTCAACATCGTTCCAGCCGCAAGGGAATGCGACCAGGGCCCAAGCCGCGGTGATGCTGAAGAGATTGTTAAATACCATAGGGTATCTATAGAATTCTAGGATGACTTGAATACGATAATCACATTAGATCTAGAGGGACTACCACGAATTCTATCCAACCACAAGGTAATGCAACTCGCGCCCAAGCTGCGGTCATGCTGAAGCGTGTCTTAGACAAATTGAATTACTTATAGGTTAGTGCACTTAAGAAACTCCAATACCGTTAGCGGTTTTGGGAGTTTCTTTTTGCGTTTATCGTTACAGAAACGGTTATTTGTTGAGGGCTAGTGTTGATTATTAGTGAAGTTGTTTGCGAATTAATAGAACAAATTGGCGAATTAACGTAACTTTTCCTCAGAAAAACAGTCTATTATATGTAACCTATTATAATAGTCAATTTTTTGCGTTCAAATATATGATTTCGCTAACCAGATGGGAGATTAATAATTCATGAAAAGAAACCTAGAACAAATTCAAAACAAGGTGACAATCTTAACAGGTAAGAAGTGGATTGTCGTTACTTTGGCAGGCCTATTATGGATCGCACCCATTGTAGGAGATGGAATTTCTTTACCGGTTTTCACTCAAGTAACTCAAGGATCAGTGGCTAATGCGGCTTCGACGTCCGTTAAAAAGCTCGGGGAAGAGATCATTACTTCAGGAGCTATCCTACACAAATATCAGTTTTCTTCGACGCGTTCTGGTAAACAAGCGACTACGCTCGCGGATGTCATTCGAGTAGATCTACAGAATTCGAATGTGAAAATGGATGCTATGAATGGTGTGGGTGGTCAGTTTACGACACGACAAAGCACACAAGCGATGGCGAAAGAAAATGGAGCCGTAGCTGCAGTGAATGGAGATTATTACATTACAAGTGGTCCAGGAGCGCAATGGGCGCCATTGGGTGGTCAGATCACAAATGGTGTATTGATGGCTACACCTGCCGATTTGAAAGGTATGTATTCTTTTACGGTGTCTAAAGATGGGAAGCCGATGATTGATGAATATGCTTTTGAGGGATCGGTAACGTCACAAGACGGTGGGGTATTCCCTCTATCGGGCATAAATAAGACGACTTACTATCCCGAAGGAACTTCGTCCGCTTATAGTCATGTGAATGCGATGTATATGTATACAAGTAACTGGAAGTCATTGGAGCGCCCTAGTGGTAGTTCGACGACGGGTACCGAAATTCTTGTGCAAAATGGCATCATTACGCAACTTTCTTATAAAGCGCCTTTGACGGTATCCGTACCAGAGGATGGCTTTATTCTTCGTGCGCATGGAACGGCTGCTGAATTTGCCAATACCCACTTTGCTATTGGGCAGCCATTGAATGTAAGTTCCTCACTTCTATCAAAAAAAACAGGCCAACAGGTTGATCCTGCGAGTCTACAAATGATGATCGGTGGACATACACTTCTTGTTAACGGGGGCCAGGCATCTGCCTTCACTAGAGATGTAAAGAGTATCGGAGGATACCGTGCTCGAACAGCTCTTGGATATTCACAGGATGGCCGATATGCTTATATTGTGACTGCGGAGGATAATAGCAATAGCTCCGGTATGTCGTTGCCTGAACTTCAGACATTTATGGTGAATATCGGCGTATGGAAAGGGATGAATCTAGATGGTGGTGGATCCACTACTATGGTAACCAGACCTTTAGCTGAGAACAACGCGACACTAACGTTTAATACGGAATATGGCACGACACAGCGAAGTATCGTCAATGCACTTGGTGTATTTAGTACAGCACCACAGGGACAGTTGTTAGGATTTAAAATAAGTGGAAGTGGAGCTCTATTAATTGGACAAGAGAGTTCTTATAGTCTGAAAGGGTATGACACTTACTATAACCCGATAGATTCGTCACAGATCAACCCTACGTGGACGTCTAGCAATGGTAATGTAAAAGTAAGTGGAGGCACGATCACGGGGCTTCAACCGGGTACAGCGACGATTACAGCGGTTAGCGGTACGGCTAAGGTAAGTACAAAGGTTACCGTTCTAGGAGCCGATGAACTGACAAGTCTGACTGCAGCTAATTCAACAGCGCCGCTCACAGCAGGTACAACCGTATCTATTCCTGTGACTGCGGTTACAAAGACTGGACAAAGTATCACGATTCCTGCCAGCTCATTGAAATGGGAATTTGTTGGATTTAAGGGGAATGTACAAGGAGATACCTTAACCGTGACTTCCGTTAATGAGAATGCGAAGGTTGGTTATGCTATTGGTCGATATAATGGGTTCAGTACCGTTGTAGTACTGTCTGAAGCAGGTAACAGCATGTGGGAGAACTTCGAGAATGTTAGTTATCCAATTCAATTCACTAGCAATGTGACTGGCGTGAGTGGTTCGGCAGGGATTACCCAAGGAACTGGGGATTATTCAAAATCTAAAGTGATGAGTCTTCAATATGATATGACGCAAGGCATCGGTAAAATGTATGCTTACGCACAATTAAATGGAACAATAGGTAAGGAAATATCTGCGGCAGCCACTACAATGTCGGTGGATGTACAAGGGGATAAGAGTCTGAATTGGCTTCGCGCAGAGATTACGGATAAGTCAGGTAAGACAATCTATGTGGATCTTGCGAAGGTGATTGATTGGGAAGGATGGAAGAATCTAAATATTGATCTAAGTGGACTTAATATTCAATATCCAGCTCAACTGAAACGATTCTATGTGGTGAACGTGGAGGAGGGACAGGATGAACGCGCATTGACTGGCACAGTTGCCTTCGATAATATTCAGTTTATGATCCCATCACTATCTGGTGATGCAGGTCTTCCTCAAGTGAAAGCAGTCATGACCATTGGGCAGAAGTCTATGATGGTTAACGAAACCAAGAAGACAATGGATGTTGCACCGATCGTTCAAAATAACAGTACTTATGTACCGATTCGGTATGTTGTAGATGCTTTTGGAGGAAGTGCGAATTGGGATGCTGCTAATCAGAGAATTACTGTTTTGCGCGGAGGGAAATTATTAGATCTTACGGTGAATAAGAAAGAATTCATTCTTAACGGCAAACGATCTAGTGCTATAGTAGCACCTATTGTGAAACAAAGTAGAACCTTAGTCCCCCTTCGGTTAGTGTCCGAACAATTAGGTCTAAAAGTTACGTGGAATCAGTTAACGAAGACCATCACAATTGATTCGTGATATGTTATGATATGGAGTAGTGAACGAACATTGATGTAGGAAATGGAGTAACACTTGAGTGGATTTCCAAGCTGAAGCTATAGACCGTGTCATAAAAAATGCCATCGAAGTGGTGGAAAATAGTAAACTTCAAATGTTTGAGATTCTAGAGAGCGCTCGCGATGAACTGAACACGCTGAATCAAGAGCTTCAGTTTGTCGTGAAGGAAACGGTAGAAACCTTGAAGAAGGTAGATCTACTGGAGCTAAGCTATCGGCGTTCACGTATCCGGCTTACGGAAGTTAGTCGGGACTTTGTTCGCTACAAGGAAGAGGATATTAGACAAGCGTATGAGAAAGCGACACAGCTCCAACTCGATGTGATGATTTATCGTGAGAAGGAAATGTATCTCAAGGCGAGACGGGATGAACTACAGATCAGAACCCGAAAAGTAGAGAATTCTGTGGAGCGTGCTGAAATCATTGGATCTCAAATGAGCGTTGTCATGGAATATTTATCTGGAGAAATCAGCCAAGTGGGTCGTATTATTGAGACTGCTAAGAACCGTCAGCTTATAGGGTTGAAGATTATCTTGGCACAAGAAGAAGAACGCAAACGAATTGCACGGGAGATTCACGATGGTCCTGCTCAATTGTTGGCTAATCTAGTTCTTAGGACGGAAATTGTAGAAAGAATGTTAGTAAAGCAGGAATTTAAGATGGTCCAGGACGAAATAGTAGACTTGAAGGGACAAGTACGTGCAAGTCTCGAAGAAATACGGAAAGTTATTTTCAATCTACGTCCAATGGCTCTGGATGACTTAGGGCTAATTCCTACACTCCGTAAGTTTATTTATGATTTTGAAGAGAAAATGAGAATTCGTACGTTGCTCGAAACGAGAGGTAAGGAACATCGACTCTCTTCCGCGATGGAGGCGGCCATTTACCGGCTTGTACAAGAGGCTTTAACGAACGTTGCTAAACATGCAGAGGCTTCTTATGTTGTCGTGGAGATTACGTATCAAGCACAAATGGTGAAGATTGTTGTACAAGACAATGGTTGTGGGTTAAGACTTGATCAATTAGAAAAGAAGAGTAAAGACCATTTCGGTATCATTGGAATGCGTGAAAGGGTCGAACTCCTTGACGGGAGAATGGAAATCGATTCTGTATTGAACGATGGAACCAAAATCATAATCCATATCCCTACAAACGTGGATAAGAGAAAGGAGTAACGTAATGGACATTAGAGATTCTGGTAAAACAACCATAAAAGTGCTCTTAGCTGATGATCATCAATTGTTTCGCGAAGGTCTGAAGCGTATCCTGAATATGGAGGAGGATATGGAGGTCATCGGAGAATGTGGTGATGGTATCCAAGTGCTTGAGTTCTGCAATGAGATTAAACCTGACATTGTACTCATGGACATCAATATGCCATTAGAGAATGGGGTAGAAGCAACAGAGAAACTTCGAGAACTATTCCCTGACATCAAAGTGATCATCTTATCCATTCATGATGATGAGAGTTATGTATTTGAGACACTGCGTAAAGGTGCCAATGGATATCTACTGAAAGACATGGAGGCGGAGTCTCTCATTAATGCGATCCGCTCGGTCCATCAAGGATATGCTTTTATTCATCCTAAAGTGACGGGTAAGCTGATTCATCAGTTGCGTCGTATGACGTACGTGAATGAGACGGGTGCCATGAGTGAAAGATCTGACAAGGAAGCTGGCGTGAAATTTGTAGGTGGAGAGAATAACCCGCTGACTCGCCGTGAAGCTGAAGTGTTGCGTCTTATGGCTGAAGGAAAGAGTAATAAGATGATTGGTGAATTTCTTTTCATTAGTGAAAAGACAGTTAAGAATCATGTCAGTAGTATTCTTCAAAAGATGGAAGTGGATGATCGCACGCAAGCGGTGATTAACGCCATTAAATACGGTTGGGTAACGCTGTAAGAAGGACTCTGGATTTTTACATATGAATATAGCCGTTCCTTTTTTCGCAGGTGTGGGCGCGATGCGCTTACCTTGTCACCGAGGCTTCTCTATCAGCATATATTGTTGGTGAAGAAGGAGGTGAATCTCCATGGTCATCCAATTAATCTGGATTGCTGTCATATATGGGTTGGCAATCGCCATCGTTCATGGATTATACGCCATAGCCTATAGAGTGAAGGGGAATCGACGGAAGGAATATCATAACGATTATATACTTGTAACTTTTAATCATGAACGAAAGATTGAATGGTACGTGCGTGCGTTGTGGTTATATGCTTTTCAGAGTGGTAAGGCATTGCGTATTCTTGTTATCGATCATGGTTCAAGTGATGAAACAGTTAGAATGATTCACACCATGCGTGATTGGTCAGGACTTGATTTATCCGTAGTGGTCTGTGAAGGAGTAGTAAATGGAGATCATATGAACAGCCATTTACCACTAACGGGCACGGAAGGATCAATATGGATAGATTTAAGAAAATCGCAGGAGGATAGGCGCATTCCCTATGTGCAAGGAAATAAATGGTGGTGTAGATGACGGGTAGCAATTGTATAGGTATATAGATTGAACTAAAGACGAACCCCCAAACTTTAGTTCAATCTATATAGTAAAGTGTGAAGCACACTCTCCAAGATCGGGATTCCGGGAGAATGTGCTTTTTTGCGTCCGATGATAATTCATAAGAAGAGTAAACCACAGGATACTTTATATCTAATGGTGCAAAATTTACTACCTGTATGTCAGGATGTCTGACTGTATTTTAACAATTCGACGTGTAGACGGGTTGCTGTATTCAACTTGAGGAAGGGGTGATGAAATGAGGGTTGCGATATATGCTATTCGAAATGCTGGGCGTTGGGGGATCAGAATATCGCTAGATATGAGAGTAGATCTGTTGTGGTGGACTAGAGTAGCGCAGGATTCATCCTGTAGGGTGGTGTTTCTCGCTAAGGAATTCCCGCTAGGATGGGCATTAAAGTTAGAACAGATGGATGTAAAAGTTAGAGGGATGGATATATGGAATGTGCATCAGTGGAAACAGTATGTCATCGAATCTCTTCAAGAAGAGTTTAAGGAAGAAGCGAAATTTCAGTCGAATGAAAGCTTTATAAGTGAGGAATCCATGTGGATGTGGCAAGTTCAAGGTGAATGCAATTTGACGAGGAACGAATGTGTTCACTCACAGATAAATATGGAGCAGGTACAAAGAGGAATGGAAATAGGGGATGGTATAGGTACGGGAGAGTTGAAGTTGAAGGGTAATTCGATAAATGGAAGGGGGCATATACAAGAGAATGAGCAGCGGTTGAGTAAAGAAAAGGTTCAGGCGTTATGGGACAGTTCAGTGAAGGCGGCAGGACGTGGGCGTAAATCGGGTGATTTGCGGCTTCATCGCGTAATGCAGACGGTGCTCGTCGATGCCAACGAGTTAGCAGAAGTACTCCAAGGACGTTCATTGCTAGCCGCAGAGGTTGATGGACTGCTTGCGGAGGCCGTGCCATCCTTGGCCGGCGCCTGGTTTACGGCCGCACAGCTGGCCTATCTCCAGGGCCAGCTTGTGCTTGGCGCAGGCGTCGCCCCTGCCGCCTCGCCCCGTCGCGGCGCACCTTGGCAGCGCCGCCGCAAGATCTCCC